>Ga0256405_10000885_pt1 | contig 90685 bp, 94 predicted proteins | sample RumenRJG_02DNA_FD_189096 | JGI IMG/M metagenome (GOLD analysis project Ga0256405, IMG submission 189096) | Bovine rumen microbial communities from Lethbridge, Alberta, Canada - RJG_02 | ecosystem: Host-associated > Mammals > Digestive system > Stomach > Rumen | place: Canada: Alberta... | reverse complement strand
TGATGTCGCTAGACCTTTGTCTTCTTCTTTCCTTCCCTCTGCTGTCAAATAGCGTGCCTGCTTGCTGCAGGTGAGGATGACTATATCATCCCGCTGTTTTTTTGTCAACACCTTTTTCTTTTTTTTCGCAATTTTTTTATTTTTTTTCTTTACGCCTCGATGGAGGGGCTTGTTTTCTTCGCGGCAGGCTTTTTTGCTGCGGAAGAAGACGACTTTTTCTTTGTACCCGTTCCGGAACTTTTCTTTGCCGCAGGCTTCTTTGCACTTTCCTTTTCTTCCGGCTCTTTTGCAGCCTTGGCACGGGAAGTCTTTGCAGCCTTTTCCGCAGCCGGCTTGGCATTGCCGTTCAGCTTCTTGATGTCTTTCTCAAGCTGGGCGATTGCGGCAAGTATCTCGGTAAGATCCTCATCGGAGGCTTCAACAGAAGCAGTCTTGGAAGACAGCTTTTCGTACACAGCCTTACCCAGTTTGACAAACGCCCGGTCTTCCTTGGCCTTGAGCTTGGTAAGCTCGATACGCTGCACGGACTTATCCCCGAAATCGCTTAAAGCCTTTCCTGCTGACTTAAGCCCCTTCTGGGATGCGGCAACACCGATATCGATGTAGGACATTATTTTTTCCCGGACATCACTGCTCTTCTTTTCATCTTTTTCGCCCATACAGGCCTCCTTCCGCGGGCACTCCCCCGCAAAAATAAACCTGCCCGGAAACTACGCTTCCGCTCAGGTTCAATACAGAGCCGGTTCCAAAAAGTCAGGACATCCGGAACAGGCTCCATAGAGGGAGTTTCAAAAGTCAGACGAGTTTTGAAACTCCTTCCCAATTCACCTCAAAAACCGCAATGAAATGAGGTTTTTGAAAATGATTCCATCGTTTTACTATAAATCCATTTCCGTCAAAATGCAAATTTTTTCTGCACCGGAGCTGCAGCGCGGCAACAAAACGCAGCCCGCGGCATTCACTCAGGGATTCAGCCGGAATTCGCCGTAATCGTCAACAACCTGTGTCCGCACGCCGCTCATCGGGCGCCACGTGATGGAGAAGCTGAAATAGGGATCGTAACTGTAATAAGATGCTCCGTCCGGCTTAGTGACAACCTTGGGCTGGAACATAAAGCTGGACACCAGATCCCAGTCGCAGAGGTTGTGCCGCACCGAAACCTTGAGGTTCTTCAGCTTGAAGCCCGAATGCTTGCGGGTTTCAAGCGAAGTGTCCCAGAATGCAAAGGAATCCATGAGGTCGACAAAAGGATTCTGCTCGCCGCCAATGACATCGCCGTAGCCTGCCGCCCGCTGCACATAGCGGAATATGACGGAATTGCGCGATTCCGAGCTGAAGGTGATGTCGAGGAACTCATGGATTCTGAACGTGAGGGACGGCATGAACACAAAGTAGCTGTTCTCCGGGCGGATAAAGTCGTAGACCAGGCTTGTGTCGAGTCCCGGCGCCCACGTAATGCGGTTCTTCCAGTAGCGGAAGGTTTTCCGGGGTGAGGCATAGGCAATGCTCAGCGAGTACGGCTGGAATTCCTGCTTTTCCTTACGCACCCAGCCTTTTCCCGGCGTAAAATCGTAGCCGTACGTGTACTGCATGGTGTAGCCCAGCTGGAATCCCATGTGGGAAAGGGCCAGCTTAAGGGAATCTGGGTGCGGCTCCGGTTCCCCCGAAAGGTTGTAGTTAAAGGATTCTGTGAATGTGGTGCCGAAGGGCAGCTTCACCGAGGCAGACTGCTGGAAAGGCTCGTCCTTCCAGATATCGCTGTCCCCTTCCTGCTTGACGCCCATAGAGAAATTCAGGTCAACATAGGGGAAGCTGAGGTTCAGGGTTTCCGTGTACTCAGCGTCCCTGGGGGGAAGCACGGCGGAAACGGTCAGTTTCTGAGAGAAATGTTCGGACTCCCGCGCCGCGATGGTGGCACTGAGCACATTCGTCGTAACGGTTTTATCATCGGTCAGGTCGGCCGTCAGGTAATCCCAGCGGGGATTGTCCGCGTCGCCGATGAATTTGGTGCGAAGCACGCGGACGGTAGAATCCCACGCAAGGTTCGACTCGCCGAACACGGGGTCAAGCAGGAAGGGCCGGATGACGATAGAATTCACCCCGGTCAAATCAAGCTTGCGCGAATCATAGTCAGAGACAACAACAGAGTCGCGGGAAGCCTTGTTCGTGTAACCGTCAAGATTGGGATGATCCTGCAGCAGCGGGTTGAAATTCAGGCTGTTGCTCACCGTAAGGAAGCGGCTCCGGTACGTAAGCTTGCTGTCCAGTGAAAGCGGGGCCTGCAGCTGGTAGTATGAGGAATACATGTGATCCCACCTGAAGTCACTGCTCCGGGAAAGATCATGGGAATCATACGAAATCTGCGAAACATACTGCGGCCGCAGCGAATAGCCGAGGCGGTACGTTATGCCCTCAAGCTGCACGGCGGCGGGCACCGGCACCACATCAAGGTCGGGAAGATCCGACGGAGAGAACACGCCGTCACTGGCAATGGCATTGCTTTCCTTGCTTTCCTTTTCAGCATCCGAATCTTTTACGGCAGACGCGGCGGGGTCAAGCTCCGGAGGCACGGTAAGTCCTTCGATTCCGGGCAGCGCGGAGGTTCCGGCAGCGGCGGCGGGGGTCTTGCGCGGGTATTCATACAGCGTGCCGGCAATTTCCGCGGAAAAACGCAGCGGCGTCACCTGCGACGGATAGAAGAACATGCGTTCCGGCGTGAACTCACGCCAGTCCCGGGGCTTTGCGTAGAAGCCCCCGTCTTCGCGCTGCTTGGAACTGAAAAGCACCGACGCGGAAAGCTCACGGAGCGAAAGCACCGAAAGCCAGGGACCGAGCACATCTTCAACAGGCGCAGAATACGACAGCTTTGCATCCCAGCTGAACGAAGATACCTTGCTCTGGCTCTTGTCCGTAAAGATATCTTCATCCTTGACCTCCGGGGAGCTGGTCAGGAAACCAATCCAGTCCATGTATTCCCTGCGCTGGTCAAAGTCGTTGATGAAATAGGGGTCGGAGTACACGGGCGCCGAGACAGAAAGATTGAACGGCTCATCAACAGTAAGCGAAAGCCCCGCACCAAAACGGAACGGCACATCCAGGCCCAGGAAGCTGCCGGAATCATAGTACTGCAGTCCGTCGGATGCATAGGCAGAAAAGTGTTCGTCCTGATAATAGACGGTATTACTGAATCCAAGCTTAAGAAAACCCGCAATATCGGGGAAATACTTACCGGATGTATAGGCGCCGTCCAGCCCCACCATGCCGCCGAAATTGCCGTAGTAATCGAGCATGAACTTCAGGTAGTCATCCGTACTGCCGGTATAGGCGCTGTCAAGGTTATGCAGGACAAGTCCTTCGCGGCGCTGCTCGTGCAGGACGGTCGGGCGCATAAAGCTGTACATGCCGCCCTCGCGGACAAGTTCCTCTTTGTCATCCGAAGCGGGAGGATCGTAGGCGGAAAGCGGCTTGCGCCCCAGGATATAGGTGGTGGTCTGAAAATAGTAGCCCTTGCGGGAATCGTAACCGAAGACAGGATTGAAGACAACCTCATCTTTGGGATAATAGAACGCGGGAATGTACACCAGCGGCACATGCCCCACGTAGAGCACTGCATTCACAAAGGCGAATTCCCCGCCGGGCAGCAGCCAGATGCGCGACGCCCTGATAGACCAGTGCGGGTCGGGATCATCGCAGAAGGTGAGTTTTGCGTTCTTAAAGGCAATAGTACCCGAAGCATCCCGGCCGAACACCTTTGAGGAAACGCTCAGCATGGAGTCCGCCGGAAAATCGGGATTGCCGCCCGCCATCTGGACAACGCGGGAATTGTCGAAAATACCCTCCAGCGTGCTTGTATTCAAAAGGAGTGTCTCTGCGCTAATTTCCTGCCCGGCGCCTTCACCCCCGGACTGTACAAGGCGGACGCCGCCCTGCGCAAAAAGCATGTTCGTCCGGCGGTCGTATTTTATGGTAGAGGCAGTAATGGTGTTTTCAACTTCGCCGCGCACAACGGACACAGAGACCGCGCCGGTCATCACCATGATTTCGTTGCCGCTTTCCTTGTCCTTGCGGTATTCAGTGTGCTGGGCATTATTTACGCGGACAACAGTACCTTCACCTTCCTGCGCAAAAGAGGGAATTCCCAGCAGGAGGCAGCAGGCGGCAAGCGCAGCACGCAAGAGGACATGGAGCTTCACGAAAGACGCAGTTCTGTTCAACGTACACCCGGCTAAAGGGGCTGGGAGAGCACTGCGTCCCGTCAGGACTGTACGCGCCCCCGCTCCTTCTCACGGGCAAGCAGCTCCCCTACGAACCTGCCCGTATAGCTTTTTTCGTTCAGGGACACCTCTTCCGGCGTCCCTGTTGCCACCACCCTGCCCCCATTATACCCACCTTCGGGTCCTAAATCAATAATGTAATCGGCCTGACAGATAACATCAAGGTTATGCTCTATCATCACCACGGTATTTCCCTTGTCAACAAGCCGCTGGATGACTTCCATAAGCTGCTTTATGTCCACAAAATGCAGGCCCGTCGTCGGTTCGTCAAGAATATAGAGCGTCCTGCCGGTAGAGGGGCGGGAAAGCTCCGCCGCCAGCTTGACGCGCTGGGCCTCACCGCCGGACAGCGTAAGCGCGTTCTGCCCCAGCTGAATGTAGCCGAGCCCCACAGATTTGAGCGTTTCCAGCTTGCGCGCAATGTGCGGAATGCCGGAGAAAAAGCCGCAGGCCTCCTCGATCGTCATGTCGAGCACATCGGAAATGGACTTTCCCTTGTAACACACATCCAGCGTCTCCTGGTTGAAACGCTTGCCGTGGCAGACATCGCACTGAATGAACACGTCGGGCAGAAAATTCATCTCTATGGTAATAGTTCCCGCGCCCTGGCAGTTTTCGCAGCGCCCGCCCTTCACATTGAAACTGAAGCGGCCGTTCTTGTAGCCGCGGGCCTTTGCTTCCGGCAGGGAGGCAAACAGTTCCCTGATGCGGTCAAAGACCCCGATATAGGTGACGGGATTTGAGCGCGGGGTTCTGCCGATGGGGCTCTGGTCAATGCTTATTACCTTGTCAATGTGCTCCAGCCCGGTGACGGACTTGTAGGCACCAGCAGGATAATCCGTCCCCATGATTTTGTTGCTTGCCGCCGGATAGAAGACATCGTTGAGCAGCGTAGACTTGCCGCTGCCGGAAACCCCGGTGATGCAGGTAAACGTGCCGAGCGGGATTTCCACGCTGATATCTTTCAGGTTATGCTCAGAAACGCCTTTTATGCAGATTGTATGCCCGGAACCGGTGCGCCGCACCTCAGGAACCGCCATGCGGATTTTTCCCGCAAGGTACTGCCCGGTAACGCTCTCTTCCACGGCCATCACCTGCTGCGGCGTACCAGCTGCCATGACCCTGCCGCCGTGCACGCCCGCACCCGGCCCCATGTCGATAAGCCAGTCGGCAGTACGCAGAGTCTGCTCGTCATGCTCTACCACGATGACCGTATTGCCAATGTCGCGCAGGGAAGTAAGGGAATCTATAAGCCGCTGGTTGTCCCGCTGGTGCAGGCCGATGGAAGGTTCGTCCAGCACGTACATGACCCCGGTAAGCGCGCTGCCAATCTGCGTGGACAGGCGGATGCGCTGGGCCTCACCGCCGGACAGCGTTGCTGCAGAGCGCTCAAGCGTCAGATATTCCAGCCCCACGTTCTTCAGGAACAAAAGCCGAGAACGGATTTCCTTCAATATCTGGGCAGCAATTTTCTGCTCTGTGGCAGGAAGTTCCAGCCCGTCAAAGAATTCAATAGTCTGCAGGACGGACAGCTCCGTCAAATCCCAGATGTTCTTGCCTCCAACCGTCACGCAGAGTGCTTCCGGACGCAGACGCCTGCCGTGGCAGGAAGCGCACTCCTTGTGGGACATAAAGCGCTCCAGCGACTGGCGGGCGTTGTCGCCCCAGGCCTCGGCATAGCGGCGGCGCAAGTCGGCCAGCACCCCCGGCCACGGGCGGTTATACGTGCTGTGCCCTTCCCCGCTCTGCTTTTCGTAAACCCAATGAATGTTCTGGGTACCGCTGCCGTTCCACAGAAAATCCGACTGCTTTTTGTTCAGCTTCGAAAGCGGCGTTGCCAGCGAAAAGCCTGCGGCCTCTGCAACAGCGCCGAACATCGCCCGGTTCCACGCTGTATCCGGATTGTACGGGGCAAGCCCCCCTTCATCAAAGGAAAGCGAACTGTCCGGCACAATCAGGTTGCGGTCGTACTCCATTTTCTCGCCCAGCCCCGTGCAGTCCGGGCAGGCACCATAGGGATTGTTGAAGGAAAAAAGCCGCGGCTGCAGCTCCGGAATGGAAATGCCGCAGTCCGGGCAGGCATTTTTCTGCGAAAAAAAGACTTCCTCTTCGATATAGTCTGCATCGCGGTCATAGGGAGTGCCCCGTGCATCAAGCCCGGCAGTTACCTCACGCCACGCTTCATCAGTCCGGTTCACGCGCCGGAGCACAATAAGTATGCCGTTCGCGCTCTTGAGCACCGTTTCCACGGAATCTGCAAGACGCTTGCGGATTCCCTCTTTCAGCACAATGCGGTCAACAACGATTTCGATTGTATGCTTCTTCTGCTTGTCCAGCTTGACCGAATCATCCAGCTCCACCATCAGCCCGTCGATACGCGCGCGCACAAAACCGGCTTTCCGTGCATCGTCCAGCACCTTCTGGTGCTCGCCTTTTTTGCCGCGGATAACGGGCGCAAGCAGCGTAAGCTTTGTCCCTTCGGCCCAGGAAATCACCGTGCCGATAATCTGGTCAACCGACTGCTCCTTTATTTCGCGCCCGCATTTGGGGCAGTGCGCGGTACCAATGCGCGCGTACAGCAGGCGGTAGTAGTCGTAAATTTCCGTCACCGTGCCTACCGTAGAGCGCGGATTCTTGTGCGTGGTTTTCTGTTCAATGGAAATGGCGGGGGAAAGCCCCGTAATCAGGTCAACGTCGGGCTTGTCCATGCGCCCCAGAAACTGGCGGGCATACGATGACAGGCTTTCCATGTAGCGGCGCTGCCCTTCGGCAAAAAGCGTGTCAAAGGCGAGCGAAGATTTTCCGCTGCCGGAAAGCCCGCTGATAACAACGAGCCGGTTGCGCGGAAGATCCACGGAAATGTTCTTGAGGTTGTGCTCGCGGGCACCCTGGATGACGATTTTATCGCCGCTGACATGGTTGATTGCGTTGCTCACAAGAGCAAGTATAGCGGAAAAGCAGGATTTTCACAAGTGAGAAACAGACCTGTCCGGAAGCCGCGTTTCCGAACAGGAGTCGTCAGGCGAGGTTCTGGTTCCCGCCGGCAGCAGCTGTCTTTGCAACAACAGAATCGCGAAGCAGGCGCTGGATGGAACTTACCAGCTCCACCACATTGGCAAGATAGCTGAGTCCCATGTCGATGCGGTAAAAAATCTGTGTGCCGACTTTCTCCGGTTCGATCAGGCCGCTGTCCTTCAGCACCTTCAGGTGGTGCGAAATTGCCGGGCGGGAAAGCCGGGACTTGGCACTCAGGTTCTTCACATTGATGCCTTCCGCCCCCGCATCAACAATGTCCAGGACGAGTTTCTGCCGCACCTCGTCGCCGAGCGCGATAAAAAGAGGACTGCAGGAATTGAACATACTGTGGAGCCTGCGAAGCTCTTTCTTGTCTATCACGATGATACTTCCTTGTAACATGAAAGGGGTGTTTCCGGAAACTCCCGCAGGAATCCCCGGAACCAGCTCACCTGCCAGACGGGCAGCAGAAGAAACAGATATGCCTTGCAGGTTCAAAAGCCATTATTTCCAGCATACTGCATATTCTGCATTTTGTCAACAGTTTAACTAATTAATCATTTAAACCTTTTGACATTTAAAAATTATTTCATTACAATACATATATTTACAAATCAAATTTGAAAAATATAATGAAAATTCATTGACATTCCCCGGAAATAACAGTATATTATAGTCCATAAGTTTAATTGTTTGAACGTTTAAACATTTTATCCCTGTAGCAGGGGGCGTTCAGACAGTGAGCAACGAAAAACATAAGAGAGGTTACAGAAAAGATGAAATTCCTAAAATCTTTTTTCAAGCACCCGTGGATTATCATTTTCTTCACCCTGGTAATCACCGGAGTCCTTGGTTTCTTCCTTAAAGATTTGCAGATGGACAACTCCACCCGCCAATACTTTCCCCACAAGACGGACTCCTACCAGCGCCTGCTGGATACGGAGAACGAATTCGGCAGCATGGTCGTCATCGGTGCAAGCCTTGAGGCCGGCAGCGGAGACATCATCACGGAAGAGAACATCCAGGTAATCAGGAACATCTGCGACCGTGTGTCAGAGCTTTCCGAAGTTGAGGAATACGACTCCCTGACACATATCGACTATGTGTGCGAATCAGACGGAGCAATATCAGCATCACAGCTTATTCCGGATGAATGCTGGGAACAGGATCCGGAACAGAGCGGCCGCTACAACTACGTCGGCGGCAACGCAGGCATCATGCAGCTTAAGGAACGCCTGACGGCATGGGAAGACATGTACAGCCGTGTCCTTATCAACGACAACGGCACCGCAACCCAGATGCAGTTCGTCCTCTACAATAGAACCGAGGAAGAAAAAGCAGAAGAGATGGCAGAAGCCCGCAGGAACCACACAAAGGTCGTTGACCACCAGCAGCAGACACTCTACCAGATAGAAGACATCATCAAGGAAGAGACTGCAGGACACAACCTCAAGTACAAGATTTACGGCGAAACAGTCGTCACCGAGAATTCCCGCAAGTTCATGATTGCCGACCTGAAGGGACTTATCCCGCTCGTCGTCATCGTCGTGCTCATCACACTCTGGCTCAGCTTCAAGACACTTGACGGCACGCTGCTGCCGCTCATCACCGTCCTTATCGCCACAGTCTGGACCTGCGGCCTCATGGCAATCTTCCACGAAACATTTACCATCGTTTCCAGCGTCATTCCGGTTTCGCTCATTGCAACCGGCTCCGCGTACGGCATCCACGTGCTTACGCACTACTACATCGCGCTGCAGGCCGTTCAGGGCGAGCTGACAAAGGAAAAATACCGCGAAGCAGTCTTTGAAGGGCTTGCGGACGTGCTTAAGGCAGTCGTCCTTGCCGGCGTTACCACCGTAGTGGGCTTTATCTCGCTGGTGTCCAGCCCCATCAAGCCCCTGCACGGCTTTGCAATCTACACGGCAGTGGGCGTCGGCGTGTCCCTGCTGCTTGCAATCACCTTCCTGCCGTCACTGCTGCTCGTAAAGCCGCTCAGCCGCGTACGCGTAAAGAAGGCAGAACCGGGACGCCTTGGAAAGAAGATTCAGGAACGCCTTGCTGCCCTCAACGGCGGCAAGTCCTCCGAAGAAGCATCCGGCAACACCATGTACGGCATTTACCGCTTCTTCTGCGGTTCCCGCGCCCGCCTTGCACTGTTCAGCACATGCATCATCGCATTCTCCATCCTGGGGCTGCTCAGGCTCAAGATTGACACGGCCATGGTCAACTACTTCCCTGAATCAAGCGAAATGCGCCAGGACATCAACTATGTAGACAAGCAGTTTGCAGGAACAAACAGCGTCTACTTTACCATCAAGGGCCAGGAAAAAGGCGACATCACCAATCCTGAGCTGCTCAAGGCCATGGACGACCTGAACGAGTACCTGACAACCGAGCACAGCGACAAGGTCGGCAAGGTAATCTCACTGCCGGTATTCATCAAGCGGATTAACCAGGTCTGGTTCACGCCGGGCGCAGCATCTCAGGCAGACAGCAGCGCAGATGCAGACGGTGATTTCGGCGGAGACTTCGACAGCTTCAGCAGTTTCGACGATGAAGGCGAAGATGCTTTTACCAGCAGCTTTGACGATGATGATTTCAGCAGCTTCAGCGACGACGATTTCGCCGGCTTTGAAAGTGATGACGAAAGCGAGACAGCCGAGGACATGACGAACCCCGATTATGTTGACCCCAACATCATCTACAGCCAGCGCCTTTCCGGCACCATGACGAGCGCACAGGTGCTCGACTGGCTGAACCAGGCATACGTTGCGGCAGGCGGCAAATCTGCAACGCCGGAAAGCATCGTCAAGTACCTCCAGCGCGAAATGAACTACAACGGCACCGCCTACTACGAAATTCCCTACGACTGGCACAAGTACCCCACAAAGGACCTGCAGGGCGTCGTGAACGGCTACCTGCAGCTTCTGAGCGGCTCCCTTGACCGCTTCATCGGCAAGAACGATCCGCTCAGCCCGATCGAAACCCGCATCCAGTGCCAGCTGCGCACGCATACCACGGAATCCGTCGGCGAAATCATCTCGGCAACCAAGCGCTTTGCAGCCGAGCACTTCCCGGAGGGCTACACCATCGAAGCAACCGGTACGGGCGAAATGGAATACACCATGACGGACATGGTTGTGTCCAGCCAGATTTCATCACTCCTTATTTCGCTGCTGTCTGTGTTCGTCATAATTACCCTGTCCTTCCGCTCACCGTGGGCAGGCTTTATCGGTGCAATACCGCTTGCATTCGCCATCCTGCTGAACTACATGGTCATGGGCTTTGCGCACATCAACCTTGACCTTATCACCAGCATCATTGCGTCTGTGGCGGTCGGCGTCGGCATAGACTACACCATCCACTTCCTGAGCACCTACAAGGAAGAACGCAGCAAGACAAAGGATCTGGTAGAAGTAACCAAGATGACATTCCGCAAGAGCGGCCACGGCATTGTAACAAATGCAGCGGCAGTAGGTCTGGGATTCCTGGTTCTCTGCTTCTCCAACTTCAGCGTGCTCCGCTACATCGGCGTGCTGGTGGCAGTGGTCATGTTCACCTCGGCGGCGCTCGCACTGAACGTCATTCCGGGCGTGCTCAATATCTATGCTCCTAAATTCACCCGCCCCGAAGGCGAGGAAGAAGAGGCAAAGTAATTCAATGTCACCTCGAAAAAGTCACGGAGTGATTTTTTCGAGGTTCCCTAAAAAACAGGGGCGGGAAGCATCCGGGGCCTTGTTCCAGAAGCTTCCCCTCCTGACGTTTGGGACGGCCGGGAACGCTGCTTTCCGGCCCGGTACGGGGAAATTTCAGAAACAAAAATTTTTTTGGAATTTCTATAGACTTTTTTTGAAAAAATCAGTAACCTTTTAAATGTAAAAAGGTTTAACTGTTTGAACGGTTAAACAAAAGAACGTTCTACAGAACATGAGCCGGGTTCCGCGGGCCTGTGAGGCCGGTGCCGGCAGCGCATAAAAACGCAGAGTTTAAGGAGAAACACTATGAAGAAGATTTCCAAGGTTTTGTCAGTCGCAGCAATGATCATGGCAGGCGCAGCCGCAGGTGCATTTGCAGATGCAAAGGGTACTGAAATCATGCAGAAGGCGCTCGATGTGGAAAAGCCCAAGTTCAGCGAATCAATCGTGGAAATGACGCTCATTGACAAGAAGGGTGCCAAGGAAGTCCGCCAGGTGCACGAGTTCGGCCGCAACCGCGACGACGGAAAAGGCAACAAGGTCACCGACGTGACGATGCTTTTCCTCTCACCGGCAAACGTGAAGAACACCCGCTTTCTCCAGAAGGAGAACCATAACAAGGATGATGACAAGTGGATTTACCTGCCGGCACTCAAGCAGACCCGCCGCGTAAATTCAAGCGAAGGTTCCAAGTCATTCATGGGCACGGACGCAACCTATGACGATCTGTCAACCCGCGGAATCGATGAGGACGATCACCAGTACATCGGCGAGGAAGCAAAGGAAGCCGGCGGTACCACCTACCCCAACTGCGCAAAGATCAAGGAAGTTCCCTTTGACAAGAAGGGCAGCCAGTACAGCTACCGCATCACCTGGGTTGACCTGAACACCTACGTGCCGGTCTACACCGAGATGTATGACAAGAACGACAAGCTGGTGAAGGTGCTCACCGTTCCGACCATCACCAACGAAAAGGGCTACACCATCACCCGCGAGACCAAGCTTGAGAACGTCCAGACCGGACACTCAACGACGCTCAAGATTGTAAAGCTGGCACTGGACAAGCCGATTCCGGACCGCAACTTCACCCAGGAGTTCCTGAACACCGGCAAATAAGCAGCCTTCAGTCCAAACTGCGGCAGGCAGCACGGTAAGCAGAGGAACTGCAAGGGCCGCTGCTTATCCGCCTGCATCACTACAGCTGTCCGGAAGCATCAGCTTTCCGGACAGTTCACACCCTTGCACCGGAACAGCATCAAAATTAAAAAAGTAAAAAAAAGGAGTATCCACTATGAAATTGACGAAATATATTGCAGCGGGAACAGTTTTACTCATGGCAGTGTGTGCAGCCGGCGCACAGGAAGACGACTTCAGTTCCTTTGATGACGACTTCAGCAGTGATGCATCCGATGACTTTGGCTCTTTCGGCGATGACGATGATTTTAGTTCCTTTGGCGACGATGATGACTTCGGTTCTTTCGATGATTTCGGCGGGGACGATTCATCATCAGGGCTTCCCATCACATTCAGCGGAGACCTTTCGCTTGATGCCCGCTGCTATTTTGCAAAGAACGATTCAAAGCGCTTCATTAACGGCATTTCTGAGTTCACCTCGCTTAAGCGCGGCAAGATTGACGCAAACGGCAATGAAGTGGGTGTAGAAGACTTTACGCTTGCAGGAATTCCCCGTGCCAAGCTGGGCATGGACTACAGCGGCACTTCTGCCGACGCAAGCCTGCACCTGAACCTCTGCGAAGACACACTCATGAATCACCCCATCGACATCATCGACGAACTAATTCTGCGCGGATACTTCCTTGACAACCACTTGGTTCTGGAAGGCGGCAAAATGAAGGTCGTCTGGGGCAAAGGCGACAAACTGCACGTCTTCGACAATTTTAATTCTGACAACTACTCGGATTTCATCATCCCTGACTACATAGACCGCCGCGTGAGCACTCCCATGATCCGCGCCGTATATTCCTTTGAGCAGCCCAGCCTGCGCGTCGAAGGTATCTTTACGCCGTTCCTGCCGGTGGATCAGTCCGCAAAGGAAGGCGTATGGACGCCGCACATCTACGCAAAGCTCATGCAGACTGTCCTGCAGATATCAAGCCTCAAGTACAGCGAACTCAACAACGACTTTGATGCCCTGTACAAAACTGCTCAGGAAGCCTCAGACAACATCATGCCGGACACCAATTCACTCGCCTACGCACAGCTGGGCCTGCATGTGACCGGCACCGTGGGCACGCTCGACTGGGGCGCAAGCTTCTATTCTGGACGCTACAAACAGCCCTCTGCCAACGCAAAGAAGCTGCTGGACATGCAGGATCCTACCTCGGAACTGTACCAGCGGCTGTACAACAATGCCGTGGCAGAGGCAACCGCAGACGTGACTGCAAAGGCAACGGCTGATTTCCAGGCGGATGTAGCAACATGGATGCAGAATCCTGCTGCACACGCCGCACAATTGGGAGCCGTCACAACCGGAGGACAACTTGACCCTGCAAAGGCAAGGGCATACATCGCTGCAAACTATGCGCCAAGATACATGGCTTCGGCCACGGCAAGCGTGCGCAAAAAGATGTACAGCGCCCTTGAATACCCCAAGCTGGACTATGACCGCAAGCGCACCATCGGCCTGGAAGCAGCAACCGTGCTGGGTCACTTCAACGTGCGCGGCGAGTTCGCCTACAACTGGACGGATGATGTGGCCGGTACCGATCCGTGGGTGCACAACAACTCGATCTCCTGGCTTGCAGGCTTTGACATTGACCTTCCCATCAACAACATGAACCTGAACGTGCAGGAAACGGGCACCTACATCCTGAACCACGACAAAATAGAAAGCGGTAAGTACCACAAGTATGACGTTGACTATGTACCGCAGGACAGGTACCTGAATGACAAACTGGTCATCAACATTACCGATTCCTGGATGAACGACAAGCTCAAGCCGGAAGTGACATTCCTCTGGGGCATAGAACGCGGCGACTGGGTACTGCAGCCCAAAGTCTCCTACTGCCCCACCCCGGAGCTTTCCCTTACGCTCAGCGGCATGTACATAGACTGCCGCGACGAAAACAGCGAATTCTACGAGTGGAAAAACAACAAGTTCATCAACGTGGGCATCCGGTACCAGTTCTAGGCAGATGGAGCGGATACACGGGGCTGCAAAACGAATGCACCCCCGCGTATCATGCCTGCGCAAAGGCTTGTGTATTCCCCAGCAAAATGCTATACTTTTCTTCCGTTAAGGAGGAACACGTATGGCGGATTTCAACGAAACAGATTTGCAGCAGGCATACCAGATGATAAAGCCTGCTGCCGTAGTAGCAACAAAGGGAGAACATTCCTACAACCTGACTCCCTACGGCTGGATAATGCCGCTCGACTACGAACCGGTTACCAAAGTCATATTCAGCTCAGATCCCTCACATCAGGCAGTGGCAAACATAAAGCGGACAAAGGAATTCGCCGTCTGCATACCGCTGCGGCAGGATGACCCGTTCATCGAGCAGACAGGTTCTGTCTCGGACGCAAAGGCAGACAAATTCAAAATGTTCGGCATACAGGGCGAAAAAGCAGAAAAAGTTGACGTACTGCTGCCCAAGGACAAAATTTCCGGCTGGATTGAATGCAGGTTCGTACGCTCCATCACGGAAGGCTCGGTGGAGCTGATTATAGGCGAAGCCGTCGCCGCATACAAGCGCTGAGCAGCAAAGCGCAAGGCAGGCTCCGCATCGGGCCGAAAACAAAAAGGGCTGTCCGGGAAACAAAAGCTTCCGGACAGCCCCTTTGTTTTACTGCAGCAGCGGCCGCACTTAGAATACAATATCCATCACTTCATCGGCAGAAGAAACAGGGATGAATTTAATGCCGCTCTTCACGTGCTCCGGAATTTCATCAAGATCACGCACATTTGCCTTGGGGATGATGATGGTCTTTATCTTGTTGCGGCGGGCGGCAACCGTTTTTTCCCGCAGCCCGCCGATCGGCAGTACCTGACCGGTCAGGCTCAGCTCGCCCGTCATGGCAAGGTTCTGCTTGATTTTCCGGCCCCGCAGCAGCGAAACAAAGGTCGTTGCCATCGTAATGCCCGCAGACGGGCCGTCTTTTGGGGTGGCACCTTCGGGGATATGCAGGTGAATGGTGTTCTTTTCAAACCATTCGGCATCCTTCAGCTTGTGTGCAAGGGCATACTGCTTTGCCCAGTTCATGGCAATCTGGGCGCTCTCCTTCATCACGTCGCCCATCTGCCCGGTCAGCTGCAGCCCGCCCTTTGACGCGGCAAAGGCGATGCTTTCGATGAGCAGCGTGTCGCCGCCCATGCTTGTCCACGCAAGGCCAATCGCGGTGCCCGGCACGGATGCAGTCTTTATCTGGCTTTCATCGAAGACGGCCTTGCCAAGGTACTTGCGCACCTCCGGCACATCCACCGTAAACGTTTTTTCCGCCACCGCAGCCTTTATCTTTGCAGACTCCTCCGCGGCAATCTCTTCGCGGCGCGCAATAAATTCAACTTCCTTGTCATGCAGCGTCTTTTCTTCTATTTTTGCCTGCTCCTGCTTTTCCTTTTCGGACAGCTTGGCAGAACTGCGCCACACCGACGCAAGGCGCTTCTTTTCCGCCGCCAGCATTTCCTCCACGGTGGGCATTGCCACAGGAGGATTTTTCTCCTCGAACGCGGTAACCTGCTCGCGCACAATCTTCCGCGTTATCTTGTCAATGCACTTCTCATAGTTGCGGACGCCCGCCTCACGCGCGTATTCTGTGGCAATAAGGCTGAGCGCCGCCTTGGTAAACTTGACCTGCCCCTTCTTAAAGCCGTTCTTGGCAAGATTTTTGGGTATCAGGTACTTGCGGGCAATTTCAATCTTCTCCTGGTCGATGTAGCCGGACAGCTCGATGATTTCCGCACGGTCAAGCAGCGGGCGCGGAATGGTATCCAGCGTATTCGCCGTCAGAATGAAGAACACGCCGCTCAGATCAAAGGGAAGGTCAAGATACGTATCGCGGAAGTTCACGTTCTGTTCAGGATCGAGCACCTCCAGCAGCGCAGCAGACGGATCGCCCTGCGCACTCGCATTCATCTTGTCCACCTCGTCAATCATGAAGACCGGAGACTTGGATTTGGTGATGCGCAGCCCCGAAATAATCTGCCCCGGCATGGCACCGATGTACGTACGCCGGAAGCCCTTGATTTTGCTTTCATCGTGCTCGCCGCCCACACTGAAGCGGAAAAATTCCTTGTGCATGGCACGTGCAATGGAACGCCCCACGCTGGTTTTGCCCACGCCCGGCGGTCCCACCAGAATAAGCACGGAACCTTTGCCTTCATGCGTGAACTTGCGCACGGAAAGGTATTCCAGAATGCGCTTTTTTACGTCGTCAAGCCCGTAATGGTCGCCGTCAAGCACGTCTTTGGCACCGCTCAGGCTGAAATTTTCCACCGGGCGGTCATTCCACGGCAGGCTGCACACCAGGTCAAGGTAGCTCCAGCTGGCATTGTATTCCGGGTCATGCGGGTCGGTCAGCTGGAATTTCTCCAGCTCGTTGTCCACCGATTCCTTGATTTCACCGGTAAAATGGAAGGCCTCTATTTTTGCCTTGAACTTCTGGAAATCGCTGGTCTTGGTATCGCCGGCAATTCCCAGTTCCTCCTGAATGCTTTTGAGCTCTTCCCGGAGGAAATAGTCGCGCTGATTCTTCTCGACCTTGTCATTGATTTCATTCTGGATTTTTTTCTGCACGCGGAGGATTTCTTCCTCCTTCTTTATATAGACGAGCACCTGATTCATGCGCTCGCGCACATTAAGCGTCTCCAGAACCTGCTGCTGCTCGTCCTTGTCAATGTTCAGGATGGAAGCAACGAAATCAGCAATCTTGCCGGGATGGTCTATGTTCACCATGTTCAGGCGCATTTCCTCCGTGAACATGGGGTTGTTCTCGCTGATTTCCTTCATTTCGCTGACGATGGCACGGGTAAGCGCCTTTATCTCGAAGGTGTTGTCTTCAACGTCATCAAGATATTCCACCGCTGCAACCATGGGGCTGGCGGCATTGAGCGTCTTGCGGATCTTGAAGCGGTGTATCGTAGAGACGAAGGCATTCACGCCGCCGTCAGGCAGGTTTATCTTCTTGATAATGCGGGCAACGGTGCCCACATCGTGCACATCGGCAAGCGATGGCTTTTCGGCATCGTCCTTGAGCATGACAATGCCGATGTAGCCGTCGTTTTTGTACGCCTCCTCAATGACTTTGGTATCATCACTGTTGTTTATCATGAGCGGCGTAAAGATACCGGGGAATATGGGGCGCCCGCCGATGGGGATGATGTACAGTTTATTCGGAAGCTCTTCCTTTGCAGGAAGCATAGTGTTATCGTTTGCCATAATATATCAAATATACCGAATTTTCCGCCCGGTGTCAAAAAAAAGTGGCAGTTCGTGCCGGGGGCAGCAGGAAAAGAAAATACGCGGGAGCGCATTTTTATGCTGACTCCCGCATTGCACGGCAAAAACGGCTAGTTTTTTGCCAGATCGCAGATTATCCGGATACAGGCCTCTTCGCCGATTGAAGAAGAGCGGAGACAAAGGTCATAATACTCTGCCACGCCGAATTCCGTATCAGTATAGTGGGAACAGTACTTGCGGCGCATTTTGTCCACGGCATGAAGGTGCTCGCTTATTTTCTGCTCCGAAAAATCCTTCATTTTTTCTTTCTTCATGCGCTTCAAGCGCCAGTAAGGGTCGGCGCCGATGAACACATGCAGGGAATTATCGAATTCCCGCAGTATGCTGTTGGCATTGCGGCCCACAATCACGCAGCCGCCTTTTTCGCCCAGGCGGCGGATCACCTGCTTCTGGGCGGCAAACAGTTTTTCGTCAAGGGGCTTGTTGTAGAATTCAAAAAGGCTCTGTCCAAAGCCGAACATAAAGGGCACTTTTTCATCCCACTTCACCACGCGCTCGACATCCATGCCGAATTCCTTTGCAGCCTGCAGTATAATGGCCTTGTCGTAATACTCGTAGCCAAATTCCTTTGCAACCGCCTGCCCTATCGAGCCGCCGCCCGCACCAAATTCACGGCTTATGGTTATTATCTTTTTCATCGCGCCGCCTCCTTAAAGAACCTTGTTCAAAAAGCTGATTGTGCGCTCTTCCTTAGGATGCAGAAGGACTTCTTCCGGGATGCCCTGCTCCACGATGTAGCCTCCGTCCATAAAAACCACGCGGTCTGCAACCTCGCGGGCAAAACCAATCTCGTGGGTAACGACGACCATCGTCATTCCGGCCTTTGCAAGGTCTTTCATGACGGAAAGCACCTCGCCCACCATTTCGGGGTCAAGGGCAGAAGTCGGTTCATCAAAAAGCATGATGGAAGGATTCATAGCCAGCGCGCGCGCAATTGCCACACGCTGCTTCTGGCCGCCGGAAAGCTGCTGGGGGAACACCGAAGCCTTGGATTCCATGCCGACCCTTTCAAGAAGCTTCATGGCATTTTCAGAAGCCTGCTCCTTTGTCTTCTTTTTAAGGACAACCGGGGCAAGCATTACGTTGTTCAGCACGTTCATGTTCGGAAACAGATTAAAATGCTGGAACACCATGCCAATGTTTTCGCGGGCAACGTTTATGTTCACGTGCTTGTCCGTTAAATCGGTGCCGTTCACAATGACGGTACCGGCAGTCGGCTTTTCCAGACTGTTAAGGCAGCGCAGGAACGTAGACTTGCCGCTGCCGGAAGGACCGATTATGACCACAACCGTGCCTTCTTCTATGTCAAGGCTTATGTCCTTGAGGACTTCCAGCTGACCGAAGTTCTTCTTTAAATGCTCCACATGGATTTTCAGGCTATCTGTCATGAATCTTTATCCTCTTCTCTATTTTTTTGGCAAGTTTACTCAGCGTAACAATGACAATCATGTACAGAATGCCGACAATCGCCCATGTCTGGAAATTGAGGAACGTGTTTCCGGCAATGGTGCGGCCGGTGTTCGTAAGTTCAGGATAACCAATCACAGACAGAATTGAAGTGTCCTTAAGGGTGATGATAAACTGATTTATTATGGAAGGAATCATAACGCGGAATGCCTGCGGCAGCACCACATAGCGCATGCTTTTTGCATACGAAAGCCCCAGGCTGCGGCTGGCTTCCATCTGGCCTTTGTCAATGCTTTCAATCCCGCCGCGGAAAATTTCGGCCATATAGGCACCGCAGTTCATGGCAAGCGCTATGGTACCGGCCTGCAATGCCGTAAGCCTGAAATTTGCGGCACCAAGGAGCTTTATGCCCTGCGGCACACCAAAATAGATAAAGAAAGCAAGGACTATCATAGGAACGCCGCGTATGGCGTCTACATACACGGTTCCTATGAAGTTAAAGATTCTGTTGCGGCTGACATTCATAAGTGCAAATATCAGGCCTATAAGCATGGCAAAAAGCAGCGCAAGCAGCGTAAGCAGCATTGTGTAGCCCAATGCCTTGAGCAGCATTCCAAAATAAGTGTGCAATATTAAAATCATTCCGCAACAGCCTCCGTATAAGGGCATCTCGAAAAACTCACTTTCGTGACTTTTTCGAGATGCCAAGGGAGTTTCAAAAGCGGAAACGTCCTGAAACTCCCTCTTTTGTTTTTTATTTAAGGTACTTGCTCAGGATTGCGTCATACGTGCCGTTGGCGCGGATGTTCTTGAGCCCGGCGTTGAACATGTCAAGCAGCTTCTGGTTCTTGGGATTCATGATTGCAAATCCATACGGCGCACCGCTGCTTTCCATTCCGGCAGGAATCTTGAGGGCAAGCCCTGCAGTCTTGATGTTGTCTGCCATAATCGGGGTGTCTTCCACGCAGGCCGCGCTGTTACCGTTAATCACGTCCTGATACATCGTGGGGGAATCCTCAAAGCGGGTTATGGTATAGCCGTAGGTGTCCTTAAGGCTTTCCGCAAAATCTGCACCGGCAGTGCCCGTCTTTACCGCAACGCTTTTTCCGCGCAGGTCTTCAAAGGAAGAGACGGAAGAATCTTTCTGAACAACAAATGTCTGGGTGGCATTGTAGTAGCCGTCAGAGAAAATCCAGCCGTTGTCAATGCGCTCCTGCTTGATGGTGGCACCGGCAATAAGCCCGTCTGCCTGACCAACCTGAACGGCCTGCACGCCGGCATCCCAGCCCAGTGACTGCAGCTCGTAAGAAAAGCCCTGATCTTTTGCAACGGCAGCAAGGATATCCACGTCAATGCCGACGAAATTGCCTTTTTCATCAGTATACTCAAACGGGCGGAATACCGTGTCCGTGGCAATAATCCAGTCTGCCTTCTGCTGCTTTTTGCAAGCTCCCATTCCACATACAAGTGCAACAGCGCTCAGCGCTGCCAAAATGCTTTTTTTCATACCAACCTCCATTTTTTTGAAAAAAAAAGAAGGCAAAGATACACCTGATTCTACAGCGCCTTTGCCTTCCTGCATAGCGGAAACTATACCGGAAATGCCCGCCCCTGTCAAGAAGAGGCAAATGCCGGGCGTGGCCGGCACTTGTCCGGTTACGGGCGGTGACGCGGCTCTGCCGGTGTTATCTGCATCAGGCGCAGGTCGCCGCTTGCTTCCACGCTTTCTCCCGGAGCACAGGCAAATATATCCTCCGCCTTTGCAGCTTCGCCGTTGAAAGTCCCGGTGCCATCAAGCACAAAGAAAAGCACGTAGTCGCTGGGGATTGCGGAACCAAGCGCGCGGTCAATCTTTGTGCTGTAGGACTGCTCCACATAGATTTCTTCCAGAGTGAAGAACGGGCAGGAGAACACGCCGGGGAACCTGCGCACATCGCGCACCCCGCCGGTCTTGATGCAGGCAATGCCTTTTTCCACCTGGCACTCACGGCCCCGCCCCCAGTCGTACAGGCGGTAGGTTACGTCGCTTGACTGCTGTACTTCCAGCAGGCGCACTCCGCCGCCGATTGCGTGGACGGTACCGGCAGGAAGATAGACAAAATCGCCCGGTTCCACCGTTACGTAGCGGAGGCAGTCTTCCAGCGAATTCGCCTGGATTGCCTTGCGCAGCTCGCTGTCGGTATACACGCCGTTCAGGCCGTACACAAGCTGGGCGCCCTTGTCCACGGAAAGCACATACCAGCATTCGGTTTTGCCGCGGCAGTGCTCGTACAGCTGCGCCTTTTCGTCATCGGGGTGCACCTGTACGCTCAGCCGGTCGTCAGCCTGTATGACCTTGACAAGCAGCGGATAGTCACCGCCCGCGAACGAGGCCAATTCCTGCTGGCAGCAGTTGGGATGCGTGGAGGCAAGCCACAGCTCGTAGCCCCAGATTCTTTCCGATTTGACAGCATTCAATTTAAGCATATTTTATTTCTCCCACAGATGTTCCGGGTAGTAGCCGTCCTTGATTTTTTTTGCAATCTCAGCCTTGACGATTTCCCTGTCCTGCGGATACGTCATGCCGAACCACTGCTCGGACGACGTAAAGAATTTTATGCTGCCCTTGCCGTTGTGCACGATGTCGCTTGCAGCAACGGGAAGCAGCGCCTCTGTTTTGGGCTGATCGAGCGATGTTTTCTTGAAATCGTCCCAGTAGCGGTGGAATTCCTCAAAGGCCTTCAGGCTGAACGCAAAAAGGTTCATGCTCACCCACTCCTTACCGGTGAGCGGAATTTCCTTTCCGTCAAGCTCGCTTACAATGCCGCCGCCCTTGTAGCTTATCTTTGTGTTTTCCACGATGGAATCAAGGAAGCCGTCCTTTACTGTACAGACGCCGCGGCTTACGGAACCGCTGCGGCTCATCGTGTTGCCCAGCACGTAGCCGACCATCGCGTGCTCCGGAGACTGCGGGTCAAGCGCCCCAAGGTAGCCGCCGAGCGTGCGGAAGGCATCGCGTCCGTAGTAATCGTCGCTGTTGATGACGGCGAAGGGCGCCGAAACACTCTTTTCCGCGCAGAGTACGGCATGAACCGTACCCCAGGGCTTTGTGCGGGCAGCGGCACGGGAAAGCTCCTGTGCATCCAGCAGTGAATCCTGGTTCTGGAACACATATTCCGCATCAAAATTGCGCGCAACGCGGTCAAAAAGCCGCTCGCGGAAATCCTTCTCTATATCTTTCCTGATAACATACACAACCTTGCCGAAGCCGCTTTCCCGCGCATCATACGTTGCGTAGTCCAGCAGGCATTCGTTATGCAGCCCCACTGCATCAATCTGCTTGACGCCGCCGTAGCGGCTCCCCATCCCAGCTGCAAGCACCAGCAATGTCGGTTTCATCTGAACCCCCGTTTTTTCATCAATTAAGCCAAAATACTTTTAAAACTGACTTATGGGAACCTCTAAAAACTTCAGTTTTTAGAGGTAACTTTGAATATGCGATGTTGTAAATCGCGCTATTCAGCGATTTACAACTCGACGGCAAACTCTAAAAAGTCACAGAAGTGAGTTTTTAGAGTTTGCCCTATTATATCATAAAAAGAAAAGCACTTCTACATTTTTTGTGCCGGAGTGCGGAATCATCACGTGTAAAAGCGATGCGGCACCCCGGTTTTGCGCTGCTGCGCAGCAATTTCAGCGGGTCACGGCTTCCAGAGCAATCTTCATCATGGTGGTGAACGAGGTCTGCCGTTCCTCCGCAGTGGTCTGCCCGCCCAGCAGGATATGGTCACTCACCGTAAGCACGGCAAGCGCCTTGCGGTGGAATTTTGCGGCAAGCGTGTACAGCTCGGCGGCTTCCATCTCTATGCCCAGTGCACCGTACTGCGCCCAGAGCTTCCAGGTGGATTTGTCGTCATAGAACAGGTCGCTGGAAACACAGAGCCCCACCTTGGGGTCAACGCCAATTGCGCGGGCGGCTTCATGGGCCTTTGACAGCAGCCCAAAGTCGGCAACAGGGGCAAAATGCATGCCGCCGAAGCGCTGGGTGTTAAGCCCGGAATCAGTGCAGGCGCCTTCAGCAAGGATAACGTCGCGGAGCGCTATGTCCTGCTGCACCGCGCCGCACGTGCCCACGCGCACAGCTTTCTGCACATTGTAGAACTGGAACAGCTCGGTCACGTAAATAGAAAGCGACGGCTGCCCCATGCCGGTGCCCTGCACGGAGACGCGCTTGCCGTTATAGGTGCCGGTAAAACCGTACATGCCGCGCACCTCGTTGTAGCACACGGCATCCTCAAGAAAATGTTCTGCGATAAATTTTGCGCGCAGCGGATCTCCGGGGAGCAGCACTGCGTCAGCAATTGCACCTTCCGGTGCGTTGATATGCGTACTCATGCTTCCAGTATAACAGAGCGGAGGGGAAAAAACCAGTAAAAAATTGTGTACTACAATTTTACAGCTTTCTTTTTTTAAGTTATCTTCAAAACTAATTATATCATTTGACTTTTCATTACCTCATTCAAATCTTTTTTCGCTCTTGTCCATAAGGTTCTTCTAAAGAAATACCAGTGTGTGATTTTGCCAACTACAGCACCGCCGCAACAGGTTTAAGGCTATAGCCCAATTCATGGAGGACAGAAAGCAATGTTTTTAATTTTACGTTTTCTGCCTTGCCAGTTCTAAGATGTTGAATAGTGGTAGGTGAAACTCCTGCACGAGCCGCAAGTTCCCTCACGCTTAAATCAGAATGTTCCATTTGTTCACACATAAATTCGGAAATAAGGAATTCTTCATAAGATTTTTCGAAACCTGCCTTCCATTCTGGATTTTTCATCATTCTGTCAAATGTACTCATAGTCTTCTTCATAATAACTTGCCTCCTTTATGCGTTTTGTATAATCCATTTTAGCATTAACAGCACAATCTTTATCTTGTTTCTTAAGTTTCTGATTTTTTTTAACAAAAGCATTTGTTATGATTATTTTATTCCCTTCAAAAAAGAATGATAGAAATCTATTGGGCTGCGGTTTAAAAGCATAGATGCCATCATCCTCATTTCTGAACTTTGTTTTATCGGATATAAAGCCAAAATCGCCCATTCGCTTTAAGAGATGGAAGAATTTCTGCTGCTCTCCTGTAGAAAGGTTATTGAAAAATTCAAGCGGTTGACTTTCGCCCTTTTGATTGAAATACCACTCAATCGTGAATTTTTCACCTTTGTAGGCCAAATATTCTTTCATAATTCAAGCGTAACACTACAGTGTAACAAAGTCAAGCTTTTTGCTGCTTTCTTCTTTTAAAGAACTCAATCAGAGTTGAAATTATTGCCAATTCGTCTTTTTCTAAGCCATCCATTTTCTGTGCAAGCTTAAAAACTTCTATAGAAAATGGGCTTTTATGTTGAATAGAGGATTCTGTTTTTGAGTCAAAACCGTTTACTAAGAAATCTACGCTCACGTCTAATGCTTTTGCCAGTTTTAGGGCTTTATCTACAGGCGGCATTGAATTCTTAGTTTTTAAATAGCTGCTTATAGTTCCAGAGTTTATGTCAGTCAATGCAGCAAGCTGTAGTGTTGTGAGGTTTTTACAATACATGGCTTCTTTTAGGTTTTCTTTAAAACTCATTGTATTATTCTATAAAGATTTTACTAACCTTATTTCAGAATTGACAACATTTGATAATGAGAGTTATAATTAGAATATTTGATAACTTATGACATAATAAGCAATTTATTACTAGAAGGAAGGAAACTAATATGGAGAAGGATGATTTATTTATAAAAATTGGAGAACTTGGCAAACTTGTTCTTAGGCTTGGTAACCAGGATATAACAAAAGAGCTTGAAAACAAAATAGCCATTTTGCAACAACAGCTGGAAGAGGCAAACAACGAAAAAAATCGAGATTTAGTTCGAGATGAATATAACAGGCTTTCGAAAGAAATTGAGGAAGAAATTGAATTCGAGAAGAAACGGAGGTGTTAGAATGAAAAAATCATTTCGTTTAGTATCTGTTTTTAAAGTGGTCGTACTGGCACTTTGCATGCTTTCATCTAAAGTGTTCGCTGCATCCATTTTTAATACACCAAACTTCAATGCCGCAAGGAAAGTATCCGCACCAGATTTGTCTAAGTATGCCGACCATATTATAGAAAACTGCCAGCTCCCTGATGGAAAAATTGCGACCGTCTATGTATTCAACAATATTTATGATCAAATAAAATGGCAAAATGTTCAGGCTTGGAAATTCGATGAAAAACATAAACAGGAAGCAAAAAAGATTATTGCGGAGCGTGAAAGCAAGGGGCAGGATGCAAGTCTTTGGAAATGGGAACCAACAGGTCCCTTAACGCCGTATTGGAGAGCAGTATTTTCTCTTAAAGGGGAAATTTATAACAATGATACACTTCCTATTTCTTTTTACAAGGCAGCTGATTTGGGACAGCTGGCACCATATCTGAAAAGCCCTGATTCTTGCGCACAGGCATGTTATGAAGATTCTGACGGTGTGTACCGTTTCACTATTTGCAAACCGAAATACTTGCAGTGTATTCAGAATGACAAAGAACTGCGAAAACGCTATAAAAATGATAATCGCTTTTGTTATTACAGCGGATTTATCCCAAAAGAATTATACAAAGTTCAGCCTGTAAAATTGAATCCCGCAAAAACAGAGCCGTTCAATCCCTCTGCAATTCCTGATTCAGACCGTAATCTTAAACCGGTCACACCTAAAGGGAAAGGCGAATATTATTATGATGCAAATTTTGCTTATCGCATGCAGTGGCTTGCCGTAAAAGTCGCATGCAAAGGCGTATACGACATGGCATACACAGGTGATTTCAGGGCTAATAATCCAACAGATTACTACAAAACAAGCTTTATAAAAAGCTACCTTGCAAGCAATGACGGAAATGCATCAAGAGGTACAATATTGTTTGAAGGAATTTGTTTTGATTACGCTGATTTTGCATATCAAGAAGTGAAAGACAACACAAAAGAGTATCCGAATGTAGCAAATTTCTGGATGGTTGGAACATTCAAAAATTCTTCTGATATTGTTGCATATAAAGTTGCAAATGCAGGAGAAACATCTACGATGACAATCAACAAAACACCGGTAGTTGTGTTCTCCCATAATCATATTTCGGCCCATGACGGTGCAACAAATCACGCCTGGTTCTGGGTACAAACGACAGACGGCATTGTTTACTGGGTAGACCCGACTTGGACAGACAACTCCGGCCGCCCTGTTTATGGCATTGTCCGAGGTGGAAAAGAGGTTCAGCTTGAACCTGACTCGCGTTTCTTTGCACGGTAAAAATTGTTGTATGCCCTTGCTGCGTGAAGTCGAAAAACCTCACTTTCGTCGATTTCCCGCAGCTCGCAAAGCCTTTTATGACTTTATGCGATGATATGTAGCGGTTTTCATATACCGTAACCGGAGTTAAATCGACATAAAACTCATTCTCGGTGCAGTGAACAAGACTGTAATGACATTCAAGTTTCCGCAATCAGGAACCTACGAGGTCAACATCTTTACCCGCACGGCTGGCAAACCCGGCTGGTGCGGGGGAGTTTTGGGTGAAGATGAAGTATGGTGGATTGTTCTCCGCTGATTCGTAGGCTCACAAAATATGATATTGACAAGTCGGAGATGTGCGGTACAATGGATATTGTAGTAAATAAACAAGGATGTTTTGCTATGGATAATGAATTACCAATGTTTAGAGTCAAAGAGCCACAGGAGGTTGCGATTGACTACTGCGAAGTTACTTTTCTTTACTATACAAAGAATTACATTCCATTAAATGCCAAACTCCGTGACATAGAACGGAGATACAGAACAGAGCTTCGCGCATACAATATGTTTCGTCCTGTCAGATACATCTTCTCTTTAGATGAACAGGCGTGGGAATGCATGGATTTCCTGCAGAAGCTCTTTCTCAGCATAGGTCTGACAAAGATTTGTCAGGGGAATTTTTGCCAGTAAACAGGAGGCATGATAGTCTATGACCGAAAAGAAAGGCACGCAGAATTATGTAATAATATTACTCCGGAAACTAAAAGCCACACATAATTAACATGCATCCCCTTGAAAATACTACATTAAGTGACAATTTTTGGAGTTTTTTAATTATCGGAGTAATACATTCATAGGTGGAATCCGCAAGGAAGCACACTGAGAATACCTATAAGTCAATAAAATGTGCCTGTTTGGGAACCCCAGGCATGTTTTTATTTATGAATAGTTACAAATCTTAGGGAGGTGAAAGATATGGCTTTTAAAACTATAAAAAATACTAAAGATATTCTATCCTTAGATAAGGGTGACAGAATTTTAAAGTCATCTCTATATCAAATAATTGTTGACTCAAAAAGGTTAGATTCGGATATATATTTAGGTCATGAATATATAATCAAAAATACTCCTCAACAAGGAATAAATTGGATTGGAAACAATACAGCTCCACAAGCTGTTATTATAAAATCAAAATATGGCCATTATTATCAAGATTCAATAAATGAATATGCATTCAAGGCAAGAAAAGGTGTTGTTAATAAATTTGAACTGGCAAATCAGGTTCTGATTAATCAGTCTAAATATAATTACCCAATTATGTATTTTGTTGAACAGGGTAATGAATGGAAGTTGATCGGATTTTTTTACGTGAAAGAAATAAAAAATGAATCGGTATTACTTGCTGAATATAAAAAGGAGTCAAGCTTACAAAGCTTAAGCACCCCTTTAGAGACTACAAAAGCGACAAATAATGCAAGTTGTTTAAAAAAAACATTGAATAATCCAAACTCAAAAAATAAGTCTCAATACTCAACAATAAAACAGAGAATTCCCAGTAAAAAAGTAAGGCTGTTCTTGAGTAACTTGAGTAAGGATGACTTTGAGGCTCTCTTAAACTTACATAAAATGAAAACAAAGACTAAAGACTCAAACATTGTAAACAACTCTGTAGCATCCTCAGAAGAAAATTCTAAAAAAACACAAATCGAATCACTGTTTAATGCCGTAAAATCTAATGATACATATAAGATTCAAGAACTTCTCCAATCTAGTATTGACATAAACGTAAAAGACAAAGATGGGTGGACAGCGTTGATGTTTGCCGCTTCAAAAAATGCAACTGATAGTGCAAAAATTTTAATAAAAGCTGGTGCAGATTTAAATGCGAAAGATAATTGTGGATGGACTGCACTCATGGATGCGGTTCACAAGAATTCTGTAGATATTGTAAAACTTTTAATCGACGCTGGAGCAAACTTAGATATAAAGAATAATGATGAAACAACTGCAATCATGCTCACACGAGGCAAAGATGCTGATACCATCACAAAGCTTTTTAAAGATGCCGGTGCAAAAATGCCAGCGTCTTAATTTAGAGTTAGGTAGAATATAAAACATAGTGCAAACTATGTAATGGAGAACACAATTATGTCCTTGAATATCTATGCGAAAGACAAGATTTCACATCATTGGAAGAACTCAATAAAGCTAAAGGAAGCAATTTGTCAAAAGACGAATATGACTGATGATGAAAAACAAGAATGCATTGAGCATATCGATACATTGTTATTTTCAAGAAAGGAATAGGTTTTAATTTCTTTGTAAAAGTTATAGGAGCTTTAAATGACATTGCAAGAAAAGTTGTGTTCTATTTCAATTCCAGCGGTTCCTAGGATGATATCTGGCGAGGCTGAAACAATTAAAGATTTTTGGAAAGAATTTGTTGAGCCAAAATTAGTATCTAAAGAAATTATAAATCAATGGTGTATTTTATTATATCGATATATAGATGACTCTAATGTGGTATATGCGGTTAGAAAATTTGGAGATCGTGGTCGTAATGGAGATTATGATTTGCGACGAGGATTTTATAATTTAACAAATAGAGACTATAGTTTTTTTTATACAGATAATTATTTCTCTGCATACTTTTTTAAGATGGCTTTAGATGGATTTGTACCAACGTATGAGGAATTTAAGGACTTATTTATTTCAAGAAGATTTCCTGCAAGATTTGGCCAAAGTTGCAGAACCGAGAGAGAAAGAGCAGCGTTTGATATAAGTGCAAAAGATCCTGGAATAAATTCAGCTGGATATAAAATTTCACATATTATCGATGTTGGTACAGGTTATTATAACGGACATTATAGCTCTTCTATTTCAGATATCTGTGAGCGATATTTCCCAAGAGGTGATTATTCAGATTGGTCTCTACGAAAAGATGAATATGGGACTTTCTATGCTAGAGAAATAGATGTACCTCAAGAAAGTAAAGAATATATTAAAGCAATTTTTTTACGTATGGCATGCCCATTGAATTATATCCTTACACCAAAGAAGAATCTTCATATAACTCAGGTAAATATTTCAAAAAATGATATTGGAGAATCTGAATATCTCCAAGCTTATGCGAAACAAGTCTTTATGGAAAAATATGGTTCAATATATGAAGCTTTCTTAAATAGAATTATGATAAATACCCCAAATGAAAACATTAAAGATGCGGGAAAGTATCAAATTGGTTTACATTATGGATTTGAATTCGCAGAACAAAAACAAGGGGTACATAAAAATGGAAATAATTTGTATTCTGCATCAAGTAAAGTCAACTCCACAATAAATACTTCTGAAGATTTGGAGATGCAGCTTGCACTTGAATATTTAACAAATCCAAATACAAGTTTTCGAAAACTTGAAATGGGAATTATGCATATTGATAGTCCAGCAAGAGGTGGAGGATTTAAGGCTAAAACCATTATTAATAAGTTGGGAATTACTGCTGATAAAAAAGGAATCTTAGTATTAAGCGATGCAAAAGACGAAGTGCAATCTGCAACCGGGGTTTATAAAGAGACTTTATTAAAAATAATAGCATGGTTAATGAAATCACAGCCAGAGCCGGACTGTTCTTGAAATTATCGCCAACGCGGGCAATGTTTCCCCAGAAATCGCGCACAGGGCACGCGAGCTGCTGGGACAATCTGGAGAAAAGGAACAGTGAGCGCAGGGCAGGAGGTAATTATGACCGACACGGCATTCTTGAGCAATGAAGGGAACTTCACTATATTCACCTTCGGTGATACCCGTCTTAAATTCGCGGCACCATATTCTTTGGAACGCTATGACCGAGTTGTCTCATGGGACGCAGGGTATTTGGTCATCATGGCAAAATACACGCACAATTCGGACTTAGAGGAAGATTATATAGATTTGCTTCCGATTCTGAAGGACTTGTACATCTCCCCAAAAGAGTTTTTAAAGCCGATAAAAAAAGTGGAGGTAAAATATGCCTGACATGAAGAACATCGCAGACGAAGCAGATATGATTGTCTGCGGGTATGCCTATAAGAACAAAGTGCAATTGCATTTTATCCCATTAGTAAAAAGTTATCAAGAGAGCACATTGAATCACGCAGAATTTAAGCCAAACTATACGCCTGTCCGATACAATTCCAATCAAGTGCCATCTATTGCTTTACTATGATCCAGACGAGCGGGGATTATAGAATCCACGGATCCTGAAACAGGGAAGACGATTGTAATCCTTACGAACAGCTAAAGGCATTTTTCCCACCTTTTTCTTTGTTTTTCGCAGGAACCGTGTTATAATGAGCTATCATAGAGAAAGATAACGGAAGACTTTTTTTTACAGAGGTGGAATCACTATGGGACTTATCAAGGCAGCTCTCGGGGCTTTTAACGGAACGATGGCAGACCAGTGGAAGGAATTCTTCTACTGCGAGGCAATGGGCAAGGACATCATGCTGACAAAGGGCAAGAAGCAGATTTCCGGACGCTCGTCAAATACAAAGGGCAACGACAACATCATATCGAACGGAAGCGGCATAGCAGTCGCCGACGGTCAGTGCATGATTATCGTGGAGCAGGGAAAAATCGTTGAAGTCTGCGCGGAGCCGGGGCAGTTCACCTGGAATAATTCCACCGAGCCGAGCATCTTTACCGGAAACCTTGGCGAAAGCGTCATCGAAACCTTTAAAACGGTGGCAAAGCGTTTTACCTACGGCGGGGATCCCGGCAAGGATCAGCGCGTCTACTATATCAATACAAAGGAGCTTATCGATAACAAATTCGGTACGCCGAATCCCATTCCCTTCCGCGTGGTCGACTCAAAAATCGGGCTTGACATCGACGTGTCGGTGCGCTGCTCCGGCGTCTATTCCTACAAGATTGCCGACCCGCTGCTGTTCTATACAAACGTATGTGGAAATGTGAGCGACAGCTATAACCGCGAGGAACTGGACGGGCAGCTCAAAACTGAATTCATCAGCGCGCTGCAGCCTGCATTCGGCCGGCTCTCCGACCTGGAGCTGCGCCCCAACCAGATTGTATCGCACAACACAGACCTTGAGGCTGCAATGAATGCGGCGCTTTCCGCAAAGTGGGGCGAACTGCGCGGCCTAAAGGTGGTAAGCATCGCGCTCGGCTCCGTTACCCTGCCGGACGCAGATGCAGAACTGATAAAGCAGGCGCAGCGCAATGCCATTATGCGCGACCCGACCATGGCAGCGGCAACGCTCGTGGGGGCGCAGGCAGATGCAATGAAGGCGGCAGCAGGCAACAGCAGCGGCGCAATGGCAGGATTTATGGGCATGGGCATGGCGTCAAACGCAGGCGGCATGAACGCACAGAATCTGTTTGCCATGGGACAGGCGCAGGCTGCAGCTGCACCACAGGCAGCAGCGCCAGCACAATCCGCAGCGGCAGACAGCTGGACGTGTTCATGCGGTACCGTAAACACGGGCAAATTCTGCCAGAACTGCGGTGCAAAGAAGCCGGATGCGGCAGCCCCCGGCACCTGGAAATGTTCCAAGTGCGGTACCATGGCAAGCGGAAAATTCTGTCCTGAATGCGGCGCTCCCAAGCCGGACGACGGCACCTGGACATGCAGCTGCGGTACTGTGAACACGGGCAAATTCTGCCAGAACTGCGGCGCAAAGAGGAGCTGAGGCAGTGGCAGGACTTCAGGAATACAAATGCCCCTGCTGCGGGGGCGCAATCAGTTTTAACACCGCGCAGCAAAAGATGAAGTGCCCCTACTGCGACACAGAATTTGACGTGGCTGCATTCCAGTCCTACGATGAAGCCCTGTCGCAGCAGAAGCCGGACGACATGCAGTGGGACACCGGGCAGCAGGACACATGGAGTGCGGAGGAGACGCAGGGGCTGCGTTCCTACGTCTGCAATTCGTGCGGCGGGGAAATCGTCTGCGACGAAAACACGGCCGCAAGCTCCTGCCCGTTCTGCGGAAACCCCGTCGTAATGATGGGGCAGCTTTCCGGTGCACTCAAGCCTGACTATGTGATTCCTTTTAAGCTCGATAAAGAGGCAGCAAAAAAGGCGCTTTCCGAACATTACAACGGCAAACGCCTGCTGCCGAAAGTCTTCAAGGACCAGAACCACATAGACGAGATAAAGGGCGTCTACATTCCCTTCTGGCTTTTCAATGCGGACGCGGATGCGGACATAAAATACCGCGCCACAAAGATCAGAACCTGGACATCGGGAAACTACGACTACACGGAAACAAGCTACTACGCAGTCCATCGGAGCGGAATGCTGGGCTTTGAGCGGGTGCCGGTTGACGGCGACTCCAAGATTCCCAATGATTTGACGGAATCGCTTGAACCGTATGACTATTCCGAAGCAGTGGATTTCCGGACGGCGTACCTTGCAGGCTACTTTGCAGACAAATACGACGTGGATGCAGAGCAGAGCATTTCCCGCGCGAACGAGCGCATAAAGCAGAGCACGGAACAGGCATTTGCCTCCACCGTCTCCGGTTATTCGTCGGTACGGGCAGAAGCATCCAGCATCAGCCTGAAGAACGGCAAGGCAACATACGCGCTGCTTCCTGCATGGCTGCTGCAAACTTCCTGGAACGGAAAGAACTACCTCTTTGCCATGAACGGGCAGAGCGGCAAAATCGTCGGCGACCTGCCGCTGGACAAAGGCGCCTACACCAGATGGCTGCTCGGCCTGACAACAGTCGTGGGGGCAATTGCATTCGCTGCCTCATATCTGGCGTGGATGCTGCTGTAGGAGGTTCGGCATGAAAAAGAAACTGCATATACTGCTGCCGCTGCTGCTTGTGATGGCGGCAGTTTTCCAGCTGAGCGCGCAGGAAACGATGCCGCGGCTTGTTGACAATGCAAATTTACTGAGCCCGGCAGAGGAAGAAACTATCCGGCAGCAGCTGGACGAAATCAGCATGCGGCAGGACGTGGACGTTGTTATTGTAACGGAATACGACATCGAGGACAAAACGCCGGAAGAGTATGCCGACGATTTTCTTGACTACAACGGCTATCGCGAAGACGGAATCCTGCTGCTTATCAGCATGGCCGACCGGGACTGGCATGTATCGACGGCCGGATACGGCATAACGGCAATCACCGATGCCGGACTGGCATACATACAGGGCCGCTTCCTCCCCAGTCTGTCGGCGGGTGATTATGAAGCAGCATTCGCATGCTTTGCAGAGCTGTGCGACCAGTTCATCACGCAGGCGCAGAACGGGGAAGCCTACGACGTGGATTTTCTTCCCAAGCAGCCCTTCATGGCGGTGCGGAACCTGATAGTTTCGCTCATCATCGGATTTCTGATTGCACTCATTGCCACTAGCAGCATGAAGAAAAAGCTTACATCGGTAAAATTCCAGCAGGGCGCAGCCAGCTACGTCCGGAAAGACAGCATGCAGCTGAGGGAAAAGAGCGACAGCTTCCTCTACAGTAATGTGAGTAAGCGTGCGCGCCCCCAGCAGTCAAGCCGCTCCTACGGCGGCGGCTCCTCTACGCACCACTCGTCCTCCGGGCGCTCGCACGGCGGCGGCGGCGGAAAATTCTAACGCCAGGGCATCCCGGAAAACTAAAGTTTTTCGAGATGCCTGCTACAAACACAGCACCCCGAACACAGCGCCCGCAAGGACGATAAACACGGGGTGCACTTTTTTGAAGCGGAACAGCACCACGACTGCGGCCAGATAGAATACAAAGGATTTCCAGCGCAGCAGGGCCATGACTCCCCCGCCCTCCTGAAAAGAAGCGATGTCCAGCAGCGCAATGCGGAACACGTTTACCATGGCAACAAGCACCATGCCTCCGGTTGCCGGCCGAAGCCCGCTGAAGGCATCCTGTACCAGCGGCCGCTCCTGAAAACCCGAAAAAAATTTGGAGATAATCAGAATGATGATGAGGGCAGGCAGGGCTTCCCCCACGGTGGTCACGATACCGCCGCCCGGCCCGAACAGCTCCGTACCGATGTATGTGGCAAGGTTTATGCCGATGGGCCCCGGCGTACTTTCGCTGATGGCAAGCATGCTGTAGAATTTTTCTGCGGAAATAAGTGCGTATTTTTCCACGAGCACCTGCTGCATGAATGACGCCGCAACAAGTCCGCCACCGACGGCAAACAGCCCCACATAGAAGAAGATAAAAAAGAGGTGGGCAAGCCCCAGGAATGCGCTCATGCAGCACCCCCCGCAGCAGGGCCGCCGCCATTCCGTTTGCCGCCGGACAGACGCCCGATGACTATTCCCGCGGCGGCAGCAAACACAATGACCACAACCGACGGAACCCCAAAGAAAAAGAGGGCGGAAAACGATGCAGCATAGAAGATGGCACCCCACCATTTTTTTATTGATTTCTTTGCAAAATTAAACACCGCGTAGGTAAGCAGCGCCGTCACTGCAACATTTATGCCGCCGAGTGCTTTCTGCACCCAGGCAATACTTTCAAAATTCGAAATGAATTCCGCGATGATAGTGATGATAAGTATTGACGGCGAAACAATCCCGGCAGTCGCAGCAAGTGCACCGGGAATCCCGCGGAGGCGGCAGCCTACAAAGGTTGCCACATTCACCGCGATAATGCCCGGCGTCACCTGCGACACCGCATAGTAATCCAGCAGCTCCTCTCCGGTCGTCCATTTTTTCTTGTCCGCAAGCTCCCGCTCAAGGATAGGAAGCATTGCATAGCCGCCGCCGAAGGTCACTGCTCCGATTTTGAAAAACGTTATATACAGTTCCAGCAGAATTTTCAACATGGAACCATTGTAGCGTATTCCGGGGCTTTCTGCTACTGTTCTGCCGCGCCAGTTTTTTCCGTGGAACCAAGAAGCTGAAGGTTGCGTCCGTAGGTCAGGGACAGTCCTTTCAGCAGTTCAGCACCGCCGCGGTCAAGCAGATCCGGTGCCATACGCCACGCCCAGTTTGTTCCCGTGGTAGACGGCATGTTCATGCGGCCTTCCGTGCCGACGGCATACACGTCCTGCAGCGGAACCACACAGGTATCTGCAACAGAGGCAAATGCTGAGCGCAGCAGCCCGGAAACCAGTTCGCGTGCACCAGCAGACGAAGGCAGCCCAAGGTAGCGGCGGGTATTTTCGCGGCAGGTCTCCGTGCAGGACGTAAAGAAGCCGCAGCTTGTGTCGTTGTCATGCGTACCGGTGTAGACCACAAGGTTCCTGCCGGAAAAATTATGCGGCAAATCCTTGATTGCTGCGCTTTCCGCAGACCATTCGTTGTCATTGAAGGCAAACTGCAAAATCTTCATGCCGGGGAAACCGCAGCCATCACGCAGCGCTTCCACTTCCGGAGTAATGACGCCCAGATCTTCGGCAATAATCGGCAGGGTACCAAGACGCTGCTTTATGGTGTCAAACAAATCTTTACCGGGACCTTTTACCCACGTTCCCTTGATGGCGTTCGGTGAACCATAAGGAACCTGCCAGTATGCTTCAAAACCGCGGAAGTGGTCGATGCGAACAATATCCACCAGCGTAAGCAGATGACGGATTCTGTCAACCCACCATGCATAGCCGTCACGTTTCAGCACATCCCAGTCATACAGGGGATTGCCCCACAGCTGCCCCGTTGCAGAAAAATAATCCGGCGGCACGCCTGCACAGGTTTTCTGCTGCAGCGTTTCCTGGTCATACTGAAAATACTTCCGGTTCGCCCAGACATCAGCAGAATCTCCTGCCACAAAAATGGGTATATCGCCGACAATCTGAATGCCCAGCCCGTTCACATAATTTTTCAGCGCATGCCACTGCACGGAGAAGAAGAACTGGATTGCCTTTATCTGCTCGATGTCCTGCACGTGGGAAGCATCCCATGCAGACACGGCGGCAGGGTCATGGGAAGCAAGCTCTTTCGGCCAGAACGCATTCCACATGCTTGCAGTTCCGCTGACGCCTTTTTCCTGCGCAAGCGCATCGTAATGCTTCTTTATGCTGGTGTAGTCGGCAAAACCGTTGAGCCAGGCAGCATTATCATTCTTAAAGGCCTCGTACGCCACACGGTCCTTTTCATTTGCATGGGAAAGAAAATATGCAGCACATTTGTAAAGCACGGGCAGCTTCCACCACACCACGGAGCCAAAATCAATCCGGCCGTTATCCTTGATGTAATCGGGCGGAACAATGTCCGCTGCATCCGCCCAGCCGCGCTCCACAAGATCGGCAAGGTCAACGAGGAGCGGATTGCCCGCAAACGTTGAAAAACTTGCATAGGGGCTGTCACCATAGCCGGTGGGTCCCAGCGGCAGCACCTGCCACAGCGACTGCCCGGCTTCATGCAGCCAGTCTGCAAAACGGTACGCCTCCTTGCCGAGCGTCCCGATTCCCGGCGTACCGGGAAGGGAAGTAATGTGCAGCAGCACGCCGCTTTTTCTTTCACTCATATTACACGTCCTCACTTTTGGGCAGCTGAAAAAGCAAGAAAGTCTTTCCAAAGACTCGTTTTGCAGCTGCTCCGGATTCCCCTTTTATAAGGCCCCTGAAAAAGCCGTTTCCGCGGCATTCCGGGATTCCCTTATATGAAAAGCGTCCCGGAACCATCAGGCCCGGAACGCCTTTGCATGCGTACCGTGAAGCCCCGGCGCCGCAGTAACAGGGCGCCGGAAACAATCACCAACCCCGATGCAGAGCATCAGGGTTGGTGTTCTTAAAGGTATTGCAGTCGGATTTAATACCCCTCATTCTGCCCCAGAAGGGCGGGTATTAAACCCTCCGCACACTCACTCAGTCGGGCGCTTCTTCAGCTTGGAGCTGTCTATTACAGCCTGCCCCTTGCCGGTCTTCTGTTCCATCATGGCGCGGACCTTGAGCGGAAGTCCCGTCAGCGTGATGAAGCCGTCGGCATCCTTGTGGTCGTACAGGTCGCCGGTAGCAAAGCTTGCGATGCTTTCATTGTACAGGCTGTACGGAGAAGAACTGCCTGCTCCGCGCATAGAGCCCTTGTACAGGCGAAGCTTTACCCAGCCCGTCACATTCTCTTCAACCTTGTCCTGGAAAGCCATAATGCCTTCCATCAGGCTTGTAAACCACTTGCCGTCATAGATGAGTTCGCTTTCGCGCAGGCTCACCATCTGCTTGAAGTGGTAGGTGTCGCGGTCAAGGCACAGATGGTCAAGCTGCTCATGGGCATACATGAGGATGGTTCCGCCGGGGGTCTCATACACGCCGCGGCTCTTCATGCCGACCACGCGGTTTTCCACAAGGTCAACGATACCGATGCCGTTGCGGCCGCCAATCTTATTCAGCTCTTCCATGATTCCAAGCGGGCTCAGCTTTTTACCGTTTACGGCAACTGCTTCACCGGCAACAAATTCAATCTCCACATATTCGCCTTCTGCGGAAGCATCTTCCGGAAGCTTGGTTTCCTTGAGCATATTTGCGAACTTGGGCTCGTTCTCCGTCTCCTCAAGCTCAAGTCCCTCATGGCTGATGTGCCAGATGTTCTCGTCGCAGGAGTATGAATGGTCTTTCTTCATCGGCACAGGAATTTTCCTGTCCTCAAGGTACTTCATCTCGTCCTCGCGGCTCTGGAGCGTCCACTTGGGATCGCGCCAGGCGGCAATCACCTGCAGGTCAGGCGCAAAAGCCTTCATGGCAAGCTCAAAGCGCACCTGGTCATTGCCTTTGCCCGTGGCACCGTGGCAGATAGCGACGGCCTTCTCCTGGCGGGCATATTCAACGAGAATCTTACCGATGAGCGGGCGCGCGGTAGACGTACCCAGCAGATATTCGTCCTCGTAGACGCAGCCGCCCTTTACAGCCGGCCACACATATTCCTTTATGTATTCCTCGCGGGCATCCACCACATAGCATGCGGCAGCACCAGTGGCAAGCGCACGTTCCTTGATTGCGGGCCAGTCGTCGCCCTGCCCCAGGTCAATGCAGACTGCAATGACATCATAGTCATAGTTCTCCTTGAGCCACGGGATAATCACCGTCGTGTCCAATCCGCCAGAATACGCCAGAATAACCTTGTCTTTCTCTGCCATAAAACAGACCTCTGATAATGTAATTTTATGCAATTACTATACAGCTTTATTCATATTTATGCAACAGGGAGAACGCTCAGCTGCTCCCGCTGCAGCGGAAGCCCCGAACATTCCCGCACTGCGCTGCCCCTTCTGGCGGCACCAGCACCTGCTTTTATCCAGTATACGCGAGTGAAGGCTGAAACGCAAATTTTTTCTGAATTTTACGAAAAAAGCGTCACTTTTTTACCGCAGAGCATACTTTTCTACCATTTTACCCAGGCCGCCTGCACGGTAAAGCAGCGCTGGCGCTCAGCAAGCGGCATGTCAGCAGGAAGTCCCGCAGTTTCCCGGCGGAACGAACCAAAGCGCGGGTTGCAGCAGGTGCAGTCCGCACTCACGGAAATCCGGTCCTCCGGTACGCCCATGCCGCGGAGCACCGCAAGATTTGCCGCTGCAAGGGAAAGCGCATAGCCGGAAGTTCCGGGCACAGGCTCCACGCAGTCCGGCGTAAACTCCCGGCGGAAATAAGCAGCCCGTTCCCCGTCAACCGTATAGCAGCAGCGGTGAATGTGCGGCCCCATCACTACGCAGAATTTCCGGGGATCCGCACCATAGCGCCGCCCGGCAAGTTCCAGCGCATCACGCACAATGCCGGTGCCCTTCCAGCCGGAATGCAGCACGCCGAACACCTGTGCATCCGGCTCATACAGAAACAGCGGCATGCAGTCCGCCACCGTTACCACCGGCAGCAGGCCCCGCTTCCGCGTGATAATGCCGTCGCCCTGCAGCCCCGCAAGCTCCGCCGCACTGTCCACGGCATACACGGTACGGGAGTGTACCAGTTCCACGGCGGCAACGGCGCGCCCCTCCCCCACGGCGGAAAGAAAAGCATCGCGGGCAGGATTGGCTTCGTTCCAGCGGAAGCGCATGCTCCCGGCCGCTTTCAGGCTCATGCCCCAGGAGGGAGCACCGGGCAGCGGCTGCCCGCCGGCACAGAACGTGCCGCCTGTCCAGTCCTTATTTTCCGTCATCGGCCTGCTCCAGCTGCTCAACATCCTTCAGGATTTCGAACATGTGCTGGAAGCTGCTGTTGCATTCCTTCAGCAGCGAGGGGAAATCACACTCATGGTTCCTGATGCGGTGCATGTTCGTGATGGCACAGTATTTGCCGGTGAATTTTTCGGACGTAAAACCGGTCAGCAGGCTTATCAGCCGCATGGTCATCCGGTCAAAATCGCGCTCGATGGCATGGACGTCGCTGCTTATGCCCTTCATAATCAGCGAGACGCGGTGCATGGCGGCGGAGCTCCGGGACTGGGAGCCGGTGTACTTCATGAACTCAATGCCATATTCGCCGCTTGCAGAAAGCTTGTTGGCAAGCTCTTCCAATCCGCCGTTCACCCGCAGGAATTCATCGATGGCAACACCAAGCTCCCGCTGGTTGTCCTTGTACGCGAATTCGCCTTCCAGCATGGCAGTCTTGAACAGCCGCATATAGGGAGTAAAGCGATGCTTAAAAAATGCATAGACAAGCCCCAGCGAAAGGTCATAACGGAACGATATGCCGTCCCACAGCTTTTCCCACGGCCGGAAGGGGAACATGGGGAACCCGCCCAGCTTAAAGTATTTGGCCAGCTTGTCCTTGACCAGTTCCTTTTTGCGGTCAATGTCGCGCTGCTTCAGGCGGCGGGCAAGAATCCGCTTCCAGCGGTCAGTGTAGCGCTCAAACCAGTCCTCTCCCCCGCCGGACATGCTCACGGAGAAAAGCGCATTGCCGTACACCAGCTTTGAAAGCTTTTCCATAGGAACGCTGCTTATGAACATTTCCACGATGGGAATCTGCTGCTGCGCAAGGGAACTGAATTTCTTGTCGGCTTCGGCCTTTTCGTCCATGCCCTCCGGCCCGCCTTCGCTGAACCGCTGCTCCGCATAGCGCATGAAGGCCTCGATCACAACATCGTCGACCGGCGTGTAGCTGCAGGCAATGCTGGCAAGCTTGCTGAACTCAGCCTCGGCCACCGTAAAGGGGCAGACGCGGACGCCTTCTTCGGAGACCGTAAATTTCGTAATCAGGTCCCCGACCGGAGCCTTTACCAGCAGGTTGAGCCAGTTGATGCTCCGTGCATATTTATACATATCCTGCTGCAGGTCAAAGGGAATCGTCGAGATTATCTGCAGCATGGTATCCTGCAGCATGCTCTGCCGGTCGCGGGAAATTTCCTCCGAAAGCGGGAACTGGTACGGGTCAGTTTCCTCCTCAATCCGCTGCTCGATGTCCGGCATGATTATATGGGCAAGCTCCACGTAGAAAGCCCCCGGATCCTTGCTGAAATCCGCCAGATAGGGGCGGAAGAAATCAGCGACATGCTTGAGTTCCGCAAGCTTCTCATAAAAACCGTTGTACAGCAGCTTCTGGCGGAACACGATGAGCAGGGGGTAGCGGGATTCCACTTCATGCGCAATGGAATTCACCAGGTGGCGGTTGAGGACTTCTTCCGCAGGAATGTTGGTGATGAGCGACTGCATCCAGATAATGAATTTGCTGAACAGGGGCTGGCTTTTCAGCCGTGATTCAAACTCAGCCTTTGCGGTGGAACCGGCAACAGCTTCCACGCTGTCTTTTTTCCTGCCGGAAACCTTTTCCTGCTGCTGAATCTTTATCGCACGATCCAGAATATCTTTCCGTTCGTCGTTGCTTATCCCCTCAACAAGCGTTTCAAACGTAGAAGAGTTATTCTGATCTTTCTTATTTTTTCCCATACAAATCCCTTCTTTAGATAATGCCAGAGTCTGCCGGCACTCTGCCTTTCTTCTATTTTACTAAAAATAGGAATAAAGTAAAGGGAAAATATGCAAAATACGCACAAAATGCACCGGTGAACGAAAAAAACATAAAAAATGCGTTTTTTTCTAGAAAACCTGCTTGACATTTTATTTTATTTCCTGTATATTCACTATCACATTGCAAATGCAATGACCATTCCCCGATTGTGTAATGGTAGCACCTCAGATTCTGGTTCTGATTGTGGGGGTTCGAATCCTCCTTGGGGAAATAGATGCTGGCAAATGCCAGCATTTTTTTCCGCCTGAGCGTAATATTATATGGTCCCTTCGTCTATCGGTTTAGGACGAGAGATTCTCAATCTCTAAAGATGGGTTCGACTCCCGTAGGGACCGTTTGTGTAGAGGATTCTTGTGAATCCTCTTTTTTTGCTTCTGCGCCTTTTTTGTTTCTTGCCGGGTCCCGGCTTACATTCCTGTTGTCAATTCCGCTTTTTGCCTATAAAATAGAACCATGAAGAAACAGGGATTACTGCTCGCTGCGGTGCTTTTTTGCCGCGCAGCATTCGCGGACGACTCTTTTTTCGACAACTATGTCTATCAGAACTGGAATTCCTTCGGTACCCTGAACGGCACAAGCACAACAGACGTATTCCAGACAAAAGACGGCTACATCAACATCGGAACCTACGAAGGACTGGCCCGCTTTGACGGCATAACATTCACCACGCACAAGCGCGCAAAGGGCAACGGCCTTACATTCGTCTCCGTACGCGCAATCCTTGAAGACTCGCAGGGAAACCTCTGGCTCGGCTCAAACGACGAAGGGCTGCAGAAAATATCTAAGGACGGAAAAAAGACTTTTACCACCCAGAACGGCCTCCCGAACAATTCCATCCGTGCGCTTGCAGAGGACAGGAAAGGCAATGTCTGGGTGGGAACTGCCGCGGGCGTCGTCTACATAACGCCGAAGGGGCACATGATAAACGTGCAGTTTGAAGCCGGCACCATCTCAAAGGGAATCATCGCAACCTCGTTCTTCTGCGACGCAGCCGGGGACATGTGGCTGCTGACGGCAAATGAACGCGGGCTCTTCCACTATGACGGCGACATCTTCCGTACACGCCGCGAACTGGACAACTACGGCAACTACCTTGCCTCGGCAATCTGCCAGGACAAGGACGGCGCCTACTGGGTTGGCCTGGGCGACATGGGGCTGCTGAAGATACGCGGCGGCACAATCGAAGAAGTAAAGAGTGGCACCATCCTTGACCGGGTGGCAATGACGGCTCCCTTTGTGGCTGCGGACGGAACCATCTGGTTCGGTACGGAGAAAGGCCTTGTCGTGTACAGCGGCGGCACATTCCACGAATACAAAGGAAGCCAGCTCAATTCCGCAAAGATAAACAAAATTATCTGCGACCGTGAAGGCAGCATCTGGGCTGCAACCGACCGCAACGGCATCGGAAAACTCACGCTCGGCAAGTTCAGAATCATAAAGCTTCCGTCCGCCGTAAACAGCATCACTGAAGACCGCCGCGGAACCGTCTGGGCGGGTACGGACACCGGCGTGCGCTGCTACAAGGACGACCAGGAAATCAAGAACACGATCACCGCCTACACGGAAGGGCTCCGTATCCGCGACGTGCAGGCAACCAAGGACGGCAGTCTGCTGGTCTGCTGCTACACGGCCCCTGCCCTGCTGCGCTGCAAGGACGGACACATCCAGAGCTGGTCGAAGGAAAGCGGCCTCGTGGGGAACAAAGTGCGCGTAGCCATCGAAACCAGGAACGGCGACATCTACGCAGGCACCACGACGGGGCTGAGCATCATCCACAGTGACGGCAGCATACGGAACTTTAAGCAGGCCGAGGGGCTTGAAAACGAATACATCATGGCGCTCTACCAGGACACGAACGGCACCGTCTGGATTGGAACGGACGGCGGCGGCATCTACCTGATGAAGGACGAAAAGATTATCGCGCACCTGTCTTCAGAAAACGGACTGGCAGGAAACGTCATTTTCAAGATCACGCAGGAACTTGACGGCTCTGTCTGGATATGCAGCGGCAGCGGCATCACGCGCTGCCCCACCGTTGACCCCGCCACGGGAATCCCGGCCAGCTACCAGAACATCAATTCCGAAAACGGCATCGAAACGGACTCCGTGTTCCAGCTTGCCCCGGACAGCATGAACAATCTCTGGATGACCAGCAACCACGGTATTTCCTCGGCACCGTTCATGGACATGCTGGATCTGGCAGACGGCAAACGGGACTCCATCAGCGTCAAATTTTACAGCAGGAACGACGGTCTGGATTCCGCAGGCCCCACGTCCACGGCAAAGAGCATGACCGACAGGCACGGGCGTGTCTGGTTCGCCATGGTAGACGGCATAGCAGTCTACGACCCGGAAAAGAACCAGGAAAACATGGTCATGCCGCTCGTCCGGATAGAAAGCGTTACCGTGGACAACGAAATGCTCATCGACCATAAGCTTTTTGCAGGTCCGGAAGATGAAATCGTGCTCCAGCCGGGAACCAAGCGCGTGGACATCCAGTTTTCCGGCATCAGCTTCGATGCCCCCGAACGCATACGCTTTACCCACAAGCTCACAAATTTCGAAGATGAATTCAGCGAACCGGACAATGCGCGCATCATGTCCTACACAAACCTCAGGCCGGGAAGACATACCTTCCTTGTGAATGCAATAAACGGCGACGGATTCTATTCCACGCAGGCAGAGACTGTGCTCTTTGTGCAGAAGCCGTACATTTACCAGGTGCCGGCTTTCTGGATTACGCTGGCAGCGCTGCTCTTCGGCGGCATATACCTCTTCTTCCACCTGCGGGAACGGCGCATGAAGCGCGAAAACCTGCGGCTCGAGAACATGGTTCAGCTGAGGACGTCCCAGCTGAACACGGAAAAAGAAAAATCCGACCAGCTGCTCCGCGCCATCCTTCCGGAAGAAATCGCCGACGAACTGAAAGACGGCGTACATTCCATCGGCCAGGATTTTGACGACGTGACCATCCTTTTCTCGGATATCGTCGGCTTTACCAGTACATCGAGCGGGCACACCGCAGCAGAAATTGTCGGGGCGCTCAACGACCTGTTCAGCCTTTTTGACGTGCGTGCGCAGAAATACGGCGTGGAAAAAATCAAGACAATCGGTGACGCCTACATGGCCACCTGCGGGCTTCCGACGCCGAACAGCCGCCACGCAGAAGTCATGGTTGCCTTTGCAAAGGGCATGCTGGAAGACATCGCACAGTACAACAAGACGGCGAGCATCCCCTTCAACATCCGCATAGGACTGAACTGCGGCCCCGTCACTGCGGGCGTCATCGGCAAGACAAAGTTCATCTATGATGTGTGGGGGAACACCGTAAACGTGGCAAGCCGCATGGAAACGGCGGCAAATCCGGGCTGCATCCGGGTATCAGAGACGGTATACCAGCACCTGAAGGACAGCGGGCTGACATTCAGCGCCCCGATTGAATGCAACATAAAAGGAAAAGGTCTTATGACGACCTATGACATACTGTAAAGAGCCTGTGAAAAACTAAAGTTTTTCGCGGTACCTTTGAAACTTTGGAGGAACATACAACATGAAGAAAGCTGTACTCATTGCAGCAGCGGGGGCAGCACTGCTGCTTTCCGGATGTAAGGGAAAACAGGAAGAAAATGCAGTGAGCATCGGCCTGCTCCACTCCCTGAGCGGAACCATGGCAATAAGTGAAACTCCCGTACGGGATTCCGAAATGCTTGCTATCCGGGAGATAAATGAAGCGGGCGGCGTACTCGGCAAAAAGATACGGGCGGTAGAGGAAGACGGGGCAAGCGACCCGGCCACCTTTGCAGAAAAGGCACGCAAGCTGCTTGAAGAAGACAAAGTAGCGGCTGTATTCGGCTGCTGGACATCCGCATCCCGCAAGGCCGTAAAGCCGGTGTTCGAAGAGCTGTACGGGCTTCTGTGGTATCCCGTCCAGTACGAGGGCATGGAAGCAAGCCCCAACATTATGTACATGGGTGCCGCCCCGAACCAGCAGGTCATTCCTGCAGTGGACTACTGCGCGGAGCATTTCGGCAAAAAAATGTACCTGCTGGGAAGCGACTACATTTTTCCCCGGACAGCAAACAGAATCATCAAGGCGCAGCTTGCCGACCTGAACGGAGAATGCGTCGGTGAAATCTACGTGCCCATGGGCTACCTGGATTTTTCCAGAATCATCGAGGAAATCAAGGCAGAAAAACCGGATGTCATTATAAATTCACTCAATGGTGATTCGAACATTCACTTTTTCCGCCAGCTTACCAATGCGGGAATCAGCTCGGATAAACTGCCGGTGATGAGTTTTTCCATCGCCGAGGAAGAAGCGGCAAAAATCGGCGTAGAAAACCTGCAGGGACACCTTGTTGCATGGAACTACTACGAAACAACAGAAACCCCGCGGAACGAAAAATTTGTTTCGGATTATAAATCAGCCTTTGGCGACAACCGCGTAACCGGCGACCCCATCGAAGCCGGATACATAGCCGTCTACATGTGGGCAGCAGCCTGCGAAAAGGCAGGCAGCTTTGACGTGGAAGCAGTACGCATGGCAGCAAAGGGGCTGAGCTTTACGGCACCGGAAGGCACGGTGACAATCGACGGGGCAAACCAGCACCTGTACAAGCAGGTAAGAATCGGCAGGATAAATGACAAAGGCCTGATTGATGAAATCTGGGCAACCCCCGGAGCCGTCAAACCGGATCCATACCTGAGCACCTATGAATGGGCCCGGGGCCTGTAAAAGAAATGAGGCGGGGTGTTTCCCCGCCTTTTTAGTGACGCATGGCGGACTCGAACCGCCGACCCGCTGCTTAGAAGTTATTCCGGCATCTCGTATGAATTATCGGCAGAAGAAGAATTTTTCCCCTTTACAAAGTTTGGCATTTTATTTTTATAAAATATTTACCAAAAGTAAAAACGAAACAGCCCTACACAAAAACAAGGACGGGCCGTCCAGAGAAACGACCCGCCCTTGTCATGGGAACAGAACTTTATGGATGTACTTGCTCACGGTCAGTCCTTCGGCAACAGCCCGTTCTTCCAGCGCTGAGTTTTCGCCCTGGGTTAGGCGGACGGCAACCTGAACGGAAAGAACTTTCTCCGGCTTCTTGTAGGCTCCGGTAGAACCGAACGGGCGGCCAGCCCCACGGCGTTTTCCTCCGCCGTCCATCACATCCATCCCATACGGCTGGCCACAATTACGACCAGGGCAAGAATGACCCCGTGAACAATGGCATCAACCGTAATCCTAATGAATCCCTTCATACCTGTTGACATAAAGCCCCCCCCTTGAGGATAGACTTGAAGGCAGGGCGGGGAACTGTCACATTCTCCCCGCCTGCCCCCGCTAGATATACCTACTGATGTAAATCAGCAGAACACCTATCAGGATTTTCACAACTGCCCTGTAAAGTTCCGCCAGAACTTTAAGCAGGGCTTTTTTGTCGTGTCCTTCAAAGGTCTACCCCCTTTTATCAAGCTAACCACTGAATTGCGGAATTTCTGCCCATGCAAGGATTTCTTTATCAAGAAAAATGATATTTCCGTCATACGTTGAGCAATACCACTCCGCTTTGCGGTTGTGCATACGTCTCACAGCCGTGGTCAATCCCAGTTCTTCCGTAACAGCAAATATTGGTTTGCGCTCGGCGTACATTTCGCCGCTAAGCGGCGGTAAATCCTTTGGATTTTTGCGCAGGTCATGCCATACAATGACACTTTCTGCCGCCTTTTCTTCAATCACAGGCTTCTTATCCACGCTTCAACTTCTCCCACTGGTACACCGTCTGCATATTTCTGCCGCAAGGTTTCAATTTTTTCCGGCGGGTTCTCATAGCTTTTTCCGGAAAACCGGCCGGATTTATTTCTATGCCCACGCCCGCTTCCCTCATGCAACGGTGCAAGCAGATTCTTGCCATGTGTCATGCGCCAGTACCAGGTACTACGGGCAAGCCCCAGCGCTTCCCATGGTTTTCCACTATATTTCATTTTTCATACAGTTCCCCCCGCCCCCGCTTTAATGCAGCCCTGTGCTGCCGAATCCATCGGTACCACGGTCCGTAGAGGAAAGCTCTGTTACTTGTACAAAATGCACGGCAGGAGCCGGGCGCACTGCAAGCTGGCAGATGCGGGTACCCGGTTCTACGGAACACCCTTCGTCCAGGTTGTTTACAATGCAAGCCTTAACCTCACCACGGTAATCACTGTCGATGGTACCAATCATGGAATCTACACCTTTACCCGTCAAACCGCTCCGGGGACGAATGACGGCTTCCCAGCCCGGCGGCAGTTCCATGCAGAAACCAAGCGGCACCAGGCAGCGCTTTCCGGCAGGAATGTCTACCCGCTCCCGTGCCATGCAGTCAAAACAGGCTGCTCCGGCAGTCTTTTTCTCCGGCATGGCACCGCCGGGCAGCAGCTTGATTTTTACTTCAACTTCATCGTTCATACATCGTCCTCCTCATGCCCGGCAAAGGTTTCCTGCCGGAAATAGCTTTCATAATGATATTCCTGCAGCCGGAACAGGCCTTTCAGACCGAATGTTCCCAGCGGCACCCGCTTTACATGCCAGAAACCGGGGAGCGGCGGCATACGCGGCACAAGGTCGCTGCGGTGCGCGTACTGGAACACCCGGCGGAAACAGCCCCGTGCCAGTATCTTGCCTGCCAGCAGAACCAGCGTCTTAGGAGCGCCAAACGTCACCAGATCCGGGCGGATACCAAGCATCCGGCGCAGGTACACGCCGCAAATGACGGCAACTGCCCCGCCGTAGGAATGCCCGGCAACAACAACACGCCACCTGAGTTTGCCGTCCCTGCCGTAACAGTTGTTTTCCATCAGGACGGCAAGCACGGCATCCAGAATTTTTTTCCGGTTACAGCGGAACACCAGGTACCAGCCAAGCGCATAGAACAACGGCAGCGCCGGGCAGGGAATTACGGCAAGGGAATTAACCGCCCAGTCCAGCAGGGAATGCGTGGGCTGGAACAAAACACGGAGCGTCCGGCTCCCGCTGTCGGCTTCAAGAAGCCAGTCCAAATCCATCCGCCCCTTCAGGTAGTCGGAATGCCATATCTTGTGATAGAGTTCCCACGCTTTCACTGCCCTGCCCCCTTACGCCTTTGCCTTTTTTGCAGGCGCAGCCTTCGGCGGCTTTCTGCCCTTGTACTGCTTTGCAGCTTCAACGCAGAGACGGGAAAGAATTTCTCTTTTTGGCGTCTCCGGATTAAAGGCAGCTACACGGTCAAGAGCTTTCCGACCTTCTTCGGTTACACGAACACAAAATGTTTCCATAATTTCCTCCATGTACTTGATGGCGGTTCTGCCGTACTCGCGCGCGGCAAGGTTGCCGTCCTGATTGTCCGGCTCCCGTAGCGCGGAAACTCCGCGCGGGTGCCCGGTTATCGTCCTGCATTTACAGAAATACCAAGTCTTGCTGTTTGCCGGACAGCTCCGTGTTATTGCCGGTTCCTTTTGGTTCCGGGCTTTCCGCCGACGGCGGTGATTTACTTTTTATTGCAGAGCTTTCCCTGCCCGCAGCAGGCTTGCCGGACGAAGCTTCATCGCCAGCAAGTTCCCCGTCAAATGTCATAATCATTTCTTTTACCACAGGCGGCAGCAGCCGGGAAACGTGCCGGGCGCTGCCGTCAGGTTTCATTTCCTCCATGTTCACTACACCGCCGCCCGCCGGAGAAACCACGTAGGAACGCCCGCCCGCATTTACCAGGGACCGCAGGAAAGCCCGTGCCTGTACCGGCAGCGTCTTAATCCCGCCCTGACACGGGTCTATGGCAGTAAACACTGCAACACGCTTCCCCACCATGTCCGGCGTTATGGTAATGCTTTGCCAGCCCATGCTGCCGGAGCCGCCGGGAGCAAAAAGCCCTGTGCGTATACGCCGTGCGCCGATCAGCGTAACAACGTGCCCCGCCGAGCTTTCGTATTCTTCCGAGACGCGCCCGGTAAACAGTATGCTGTGATAATTCCGGCTCATGCGCCAGCCCTTGTCCGCAGCCATCACCAGCGCCCGTGAAAGAATTCCTTCATCAACTCCCCACATCAGGCAGCCTCCTTATCGGCAGTCACCCTGCCAAGGTATTTGTCTATGATTGCATTCAGCGCAAAACGCCGCCCCTTGTGCACATGCCCGCAGAAGCGGACCGGCACCGCACGTTTTGCATCAAGGCAGTCGTCCTGCCGTTTCAGGATTATGTCATAATTGCTTTCATACGGCGTGTCTTTCAGATAAGCCTTGATGAAATCGCTGCTGCACGCAATGCTCATGGTACCGGACGGAACGTCTATGCGGATTCCGATTCTGCCCAGTGCGGCAGCGCAATCCCTCTCATCCCGGATGCGCTGCTGTTTCAGCCTGTCCGCAACTTCACCGTCAAAGACACCAAGATTCACCGGATCGTAGGCGTCGGTATTGCCCGCCACAATGTTGACGGCTTCCGCCACGGAGCGCACCTGGTGCTGGTCATTCTCGATGGTCATGCTCAGCACGTGGTTAAGGATTTTGTCTTCATCTTCTTCCGCACCGCTGTCGCCGTTATCATCCACAATCTGGCAGCACACGCGGTCAAGCCATTCTGTTCCTTCCTCGCTGCTGACGGGAACATCGTTTGCCAGCCACCACACGGCAGCAAGCAGCGGTGCCCACTGATCAACAAGGCGGGAATCACAGAACGATGTCTGCAATTCCTTTTTAAGGAAAGCAATGTCTTCCAGAATCTGCGGAAGGTGATGGAACATCCTGCGGCGGAACTTTCCGGCATCCCCGGCAAGCACGCCGATATGCTCCTGTGTTGCCTTGCGCTTTGATTTCATTTCTTCCGCGCTTGCCTTTTTCAGTTCCGTGGCAATAATGCGGCTTTCCACGGCCGCACCGGCATCCGGGATTCCCACAGAGGCAAAGCAGAAACAGCTGCGGATACGATAATTCAGTACACCGCCCGCCGTGTTTGCTATGGAAATATTGCCGGACGCATTGCAGGACGCGTTGCGGGCAAGGGTAAGTATGTCCGTAACCCGCTGGCTTCCGCGCTTGTCCATGCTCTCCATCTCGTCAAGAATGACAGGACGCGCGTCTGTACGCAGGGTGCGCCGTATACCGGCTTCGGTGTTCTTACCGCTGCCGATGTACGCAAAATCCCCGCAGAGCGGTTCTATCAGGTTTGCAAGAACCCAGGATTTACCGCTGCCGCGGCGGCCGCTTACCCAGATGTGCGGGCGCCAGTCAAGGACGCTGCCAAACGGCGATATAAGGCTCCAGCCGAGCGCGGCAATGCTGTCGGAACTTTTCTGCCAGCCCTGCGCATCAAAGAGTGCCTGAAGCTCACGGCCTTCTTTAGCCGTTGCTCCGGCACTTTCCATCTGCTCAAAGCGGACATCAGAACTCAGGTACAATTCCCCGTTCCGGGCATCGGGCTTTACGTCACGGAAACCATGGAAAACGCCGTCACGTCCGGCAATTCCTCGTCCGGTATTTATGACGAAATCCTTTTTCCCGTCGCGTTCCGTACACCAGACACCGGCACCGCGAAGAATGCTGCTGTCATAGCGCCCGGCTTTGTTTGATATGCCCTGAATCCAGTCCTGTGCCTGTGCCGTGCGCAGACAGCCGCGGTCACTGAGCATTCCGGCTTTTGCCCAAAAGCTGAGCGGCGCAAGCGTCTGCACAAGGCTTGCAGAAAAATGCCCCTTTGGAATGCAGAACACACTCTGCACGCCGTCTGTGAGCAGGAAATAATAATTGATGTCATCGTAACCGAGCGGTACAAAGTAATCTTCGTAACCATCTGTAGGATTGAACTTTGGCAGGGGCGGAACAGTTCCCGCATCCCCGCCAGCAGTACTGTCAGCTCCGGCAGAGCTGGCAGGTTCGCTCTCTGCGAGTGTGCCCTCAGCGGGAAAGCCGGCAGCCGTTTTTGCAGCGGGAAGGGCGGCAAGGCGCGGGCAGCTGCGGATGAATTCAGAGGGATCGATACCGTCCTGCACCGCATCCGCAATGTCCCAGCCGTCCGGCTTGCCCTGTACGTCCAGAATCTGTGCCTGCGGCAGGTGCCGCCGGACGGCCGCAGCAGCCTGCAAACCGGGACTGTCCGCATCCGGCCAGACAAGCACAGTACGGCCTTCCAGCGGCGACCAGTCTGCACGGGCTGTACTCAAGGCACCGCTGGGCCACGTGGTCGTTATGTAACCGGGTACATTCACCGAAGCACATTTTTCACCTTCCACAACCAGCACAGGGCTTGATTTGTCCGCAGCAAGGCGGTCAAGGTTAAAAAGCGGCCGGTGCTTTGCATAGGGATTGCCGCTGTGCCATTTGCCGTCCACCCCGAAAAAGAAGGGCAGCACGGACTTGCGCACCGCACCGTTTTCAACATTCTCAAAACGGACGATGGCAAGCAGAATCCTGCCGTCCGGGGAACGGTACTTCCATGTTGCGGCAAGCTTTCCGAACCTGCTTGTGAACCACTTGCCCCCTGCACAGGTACTGAGCGCGGAAAGCGCTTCCGGTGTGTCCTGTATGGGGGCGGGCTTCACTTTTTCTTTTTTCCCGCTGATTCCGGCAGCAGAAGACGCAAGAGCGGCAGGCTGCGCGGAATAAGGGCGGGCGGACGGTTCCGCCTTATGCCCTGCAATCTTTTCCGCAGCCTGCAGGTCGCTTATGCCGTCACGGAGCGCGACAAAATGAATGACATCCCCGGAGAACGAATCATCGGCAAAATCCTTAAAGAGCCAGTGCCCGTTATCGCCCTGATAGAAATGAAAGGCATGGGCATGGCGGTTGTTGCGGAGCGGGTTCTGGGCTACGTAGCTTGTCCCCTCCCAGTGGCCGCCTGGAGCCAGCCCTTCTATCATTGCCTGTGAAATTCTGCTGTGAGCGTCCTCGAAAATGGAATCCATCTGCCGCAGCCCCAGTTAAAATACTACAGAATCGTCCGGTGCCGGAACAGCACCAGCTGCTGATGCAGGCGCAGCTCCCGATGCGGCAGACGCTTTCGGGATGTACAAGTCAACAAAATAGTCGGGAAGGTTCGCAGGAGCACCCACCATTCCCTTCTGCGGATTTTTCACAAGTGAAATATTCACCAGTGCCCCGGACGGAATGCTGATTCCCGCCGCCGTATCCAGTTTGCCGCTCACATACTCCGATCCGTCCTGCCGGACATTCCTCCAAAGGCTTGCTATGCGCATTGCCGACCTCCATAGCCGCCAGCAGAAAGCTCCATGCCCCCGCCGGCGGAAAATAATTTACTTGCCGCACAAGTGCGACTCATTTACACTTGATTCCACCCGCTGGAGCTGTCCGTTGCAGAACACACATTCCAGTGTAATCCGCCCGTAGAGGGGCGCCTTGCCGAAGACCCTGCGCAGGTGCTGCTCCGCAAAGGAAAAGCCGTTGTCCTGCCCAGACGGCTCAGCTTTCAAGCTCTTTACAGACGCCATCTTCACCTTCCTCAAGCACGACCTTTCTGCTTATCTCTGCATAGATGCGTTCCATCCGCGCACCCTTGCTGGCCTTCCAGTCCGGCAGCAGGTATACCGCATCGCACACGTCTATCATGGCAAAGCAAATGTGCAGGTAATCCTTGTGCCGGAGTGCCGGAAGTTCCGGCAGCACGGAAGGCACCAGCACGTCAAAGCCCAGAGAGGAAAGCTTTTTCCGCGCCCGTTCAAAATCTGCACGGTAATTTTCCTTGCCGGAGATTTTTCCGGCAACGTAGATTGTCTTCATGCACCGCCACCTTACGCCAGCAGCAGAACCTTTCCCGATGGAATAGCGCTCTGTATAAAACTTTTTATGAGCTCCATGGCTTTAATCTGCCAGGCACCGCCGTCTGCTTCAAAAAGGGCAGCCTGCACATAGCCGTCCTTGCTGCGGACACGGAAAAGGAATTCACTCAAAGGCTGCTGAACCTCACGGAACGTCCGGTACGGAGCAAGCTTCACGATGGGCTTTGCTTTTTCTTTTTCCGTCAGGGCACCGGAAGCACCTTTTTTGACCGTTACAACCTGCGTTACACCATCATCGCAAAGCTCAATTTCATCACGGGCCGTCAGCCGTGACAGTGTGGACAGGATATAACTTGAATCATCCCCATCCTGCGGCTCCATGAGACTGCGGAACCTGATTGCAAATTCTTCCGGCTCCAGCCACATCCCGAAGGGAAACGCTTTGCAATCGGCAGCACAGCACTTTACAAGCCACGTCCGAAGCTTTTTTTCTCCATGGAAATTTGTCGTAAGACCAACCAACTCCGGCGAATCAACAACAACTGCCAGCCGTAAGCTCCCAAGGTCGTCTAACTCACCGTTAATGTAATCGCAGAAGCCCTGCAACGTATGAACTTCAATCGCAGACGGCTCGAACTGGGCAACAACCGGATTCAGTTCTTTTGTTGAATAGGCTTTGCCGCTCACCTCGACCACGCGGGAACTGTCAACAAGACGTTCAATCTCTTTTATTGCCTGTGCATCCATCATCTTACGCCCTCCTTCGGCATCTCAAACACTGTATTGCTTCCATCCAACTCCAGCTGAGCTGGATCATCCTGATACACTCCAATCTTCCCGTCTTTTCCGGAATCGAAGAACACAATTCCCTTGTGAGCCTGGACAGGTGCAAGGGTGCTCGTTGCTGTTACCGACACCGCAGCCAGACGCCGCGAATTGTCCGGTTTGAGAGAGAATTCAATCTTGATTTTTCTGACAGCCTCTGCTTTCACGTTGTTGTCGGCAATATTCACAAGAACCTTCCGCAGTTCCTCATTGAACAAATCCACAGCAACGCCACTGTCCCACGAAGTTAAATCAACTTCTTTCATCCACGACCTCCACTTTTCCGCATGGCTTCCAGATGCTCCAGAAGCTCATGCTCGTATCTGAACCTGCCCCCGTCCGGGGAATAGTACAGGTATTCCTTTTTTATGCCGACGCGGTGCAGGATCCGGAGACACCCGCACCAGGCGTAGGCGTGTATGCTTTCGCCTATATAACCTTCACCGATTCCGGTATCGTGCCATTCAGGCTCAAGCGGCATTCAGCTCCTCCAGAAGTGCAAAGGGAGTCTGCCCCATAATGCGCAGGCAGAAACCCAGCGCGGCATGGAGATGGAAGCGCCACATGAGCTGGTCATGCCGTGCTTTTGCCGCACGGGCAGCTTCAATCTCCCTGTCGATTTTGTCCATGTAATAATCACCTTTTTTCATTTCCCGCTCCCACAGTATTCAGTGTTATAATACAGCCGGCAGTCATTGTCTTCGTAGATGTCCGGCATGCTGTTTATAATGAACTCCGCAACGCCGCGCGTTACCCCACCGACACGCGCACATTCCGGAAACGTTGCACCAAGCTTCCCGCGTTCTTTAACGAAGGCGCGGACGGCCTCTGTCCGTTCCTGAATCTTCCGGTCTGATTCAGCAAGGCACTGCTGGTACAGTTCCGGGCGGTGCCTGGACAGCTGCCAGTAACAGCGTTCCGAACAGGCCAGCGTCCGCAGCGTGTACGGGCGGAACATCCGTCCGCAGACAGGGCAGCGCACCAACGTTTTCATTTCCTCTTCCTCCAAAAAAAAGAGCGCGCCGGGAAGCCCTTGTGCGCTGAGCAACCCGGCGCGCCATACACGGATTAGGCGGCTGCCGCATCACGAAGGCAGCCATGCAACGCACAATAACACGGCTGCCCTCTGTACCTGCCGCATTTCTGCGGCACTGCCTTCCGCAGCCGCTTTTGCAGGCTGCGGAAGGCAGCAGTTTGTCAACTGCTGCCTTTACTGTACAGTAAAGGTCTTAAAAATAACCAGTTAAAACTGGTTTGCAATTTCATAATACCCAGTTTTAACTGACTTGTCAACAAAAATATTCACTTTTGCGTTCATTTTTCCGTAAAAGTGAATATGGGTGAAGTGAAGCCGGTAGCAATCGTCAACCGTATCGAAATGCTGATAACAGAATCCGATGAAATCAAATCAATCTACTCCCTCGCAAAACAATGCGGAATCTCCGACCAAACCATCCTTGACTGGAGAAACAAAAACAGAAGCCCGACAATCGACAAGCTCTCAAAAGTTGCTGAAGTCTTAGGAGTGAGTATCGACTGGCTTGTTTACGGAGAAGACAACATTTCCAAAATTTCATCAGAGGAACATCAGGAACTTTGCCGCCTGTACGATGCCGCAGAGGACGACGCCCGGCACTATGCGCTGGTTATCCTGCGGGATTCCGCAGAAAGGAAAAAGGGCTTTCCGCAGCGGGCCTGCGCCGGGCAGGATGGCAGGTAATTGCCCCTGCGCCGGGCAGCCCGCCTGCAGACAATCCGTGATATAGTACACGCAACTGAAATCGGTATCAGCCCCTGCCGGAAGCTTTCTGCTTTCTTTCCGGCAGGGGCATTCTTTTTACTTCCGTGCTTTTTCCTGCAATGCAGGTATGCTACACTGGCAGCACACAACAACTATCTTCCTCGCTCCGCCCCCGCAGGGCTTCCACTTTTCCCTGCGGGGGCCTCTTTCATCTCTGTGCTTGCAACTGCAAGGCGGGTATGCTACACTTGCAGCCATACCTTTTATCCTTCTTCTGCTGCCCCTGCCGGGGCTTTTGCATTCTCTCCGGCGGGGGCGCTTCTTTTTGTATTGGCAATAAGATAATTATGCTGTTGCAGCCATAGCTGGTATATGCACGGCCGCAGCGCTTTTCATCCTCCGCAGGACGGGCGTACTTTGATGCTGACGGTAAAGCGGACAAAGCGCCGGGCTTGACAAAACAAACGCCGGTCATTATATTTCCGGCAGTACATTTTATTCTTCCCGCCGGGCAGCATGGCACCCGACGGGAATCCTTTTTTATTACAATCCTCTGGAATCTCCCCCGCCCCCACCCTTGGGCAGTTTTCCGCGCCTCCGGGTTACAGGCTTACACAAACCATTTCCATCTGAAAAAAACGCATCCGGCACAAGGCAGGGAGAAAAGCGCATTCTTGTCCGGCGCGGACGTAACCGCGTAACCAAGTAACTTTGTAACCGTGTAACCGCACCCGCCCGCCCTACAGTTACCGGATAAAGCCCTTTGTGAGCCGCCGAAACCACAGGGTTACGCGTAACCGTACCACGTAACGGGGCGGGTTACACTTTTCGAGCTTTTAAAACGTTATGTTACAAATATTTAGCAAAAATGTAACCCTGTAACCGCTGTAACCCGAAAAAACGCGTCTTTGGAAATACATGTGAATGTTTAAAAAAAATACCCGTTATTCCCGTTTTTCACGCACGGGAGAAAAAACACGGTTACACGGGTTACAAAGTTACACCCTTCACCTTTAATTATTATTATTTATTTAAACTAGAAAGAAATAATAATAGTGGAAGGACAGCCGGAAAGCGTAACCCGTCTGTAACCCTCTCCGGTTTCTGCGGTTACGCGGTTATGTTTTAGGGTTACAACCCTGCAAAAACAGGGCTTTCTGCCGTTCTTCATGCCGGATTTGTAACCGAAAGCACACAGCACAGGGTTACGTCCGCCGGAAGCTGCAAAGTCCCAGAAATTTGCAAAGGTACTGTGCTGCGCCGGAAGGCTTGGCGGGTTTTCGCGGGCGCCGCCTTCACGCAACCTCTGGCCATTTTCATTCAGTTCACTCCACCCTGAAAACGGTCCGGTTCGTTTGACTTCCCGCCCCCTGTTCACATATAATGAAAATATGAACTTTGTACAGCGGCACGAGTTTGCCATGATGTGCGGAGTAGGCAGAACAAGCATCACAATGGCTTGCAAGCGCGGCGTGCTTCCCGACCGCGACGACAAGACAATGGACTTGGACGATCCCAAAGTAAAGGCATACCTTGAAGCCCACCAGTCCAAAATGAAAGCAAAGAAAGCGGCAGCAACGGCACAGCCTTTCCTCCCGCTGGAAGCAATGCCCGGCGGCGCAGACGACGACCTTGACAGCGCAAATGCCATGCTTGACGAGCGCACCCGCTACACCGTGGCAAAACGACTGCAGGCGGAAGCGGACACCCGCTACAAAAACACCCGAAATGCCCAGCTCAAGGGCGTGCTCATCCCGCGCGAGCTTGTGCGCCGCCAGTGGGCGCGTATGGACGTGTCGCTCAAGACCTACTTCCGCGACATGCCCCGCCGCATTTCAGCCCGCCTCTTTGCCATTGCCCGTGCAGAGGACGAAAAAGCCGTAGAAACCTTTCTTGAACAGGAATTCACCGCCGCACTTACCAGCGTCATCAGCGATGCATCCAAGGAGGGGCTGGCGTGACTGACATACAGACGGCTCCTGCCTTACCTGCGGCAGCAAATGACATCTACACCCCCGAAGAAACCCGTGACGCGCTCCTCTGGCTCTGCGCCACCATCCGCAGTTCCGTCCATGCAGAAATTTCCCATATAAATGTCAGCGAATGGGCGGCAGCAAAGCGCGTCATTCCGCAGGGGCTTTCCGCTCTCCCCGGCAAATTCAGCTGGGACGTAACCCCGTACTTAAAGGAAATCGCCGACTGCCTGAGCGCGTCATCTCCCGTGCAGGAAGCCTACATTGCAAAAGGCGCACAAATCGGCTACTCCGTCGGCGTGCTGGAAAATTCCATCGGTTACATTGTGGATGCAGAACCGGGTCCTGCCCTGTACGCAACCGGCGACCAGAGCATGGCAGAGCAGTCCGGTGCCCTCCGCATTGACCGTATGCTCCAGAGTGCCGGAATTGCAGACAAAATCTTTTCGCAGGTAGAAACAAAGAGCAACCGCGCCACCGGCCGCACCAAACTTACGCGCGAGTTCCCCGGCGGATTCCTCATGTCCGTAGGCCCCAACAGCGCCGCAAAGCTCCGGCAGAACTCCGTCCGGTACCTGCTCCTTGACGAAATAGACGCGTATCCGGAAGACACGCAGGGCGAAGGCGACCCCATCAAGCTGATGATGCGGCGTACCGACAGTTACGAGGCAATCCGCAAAATAATCGGCGGCTCTACGCCCACCATCATGGGAAGCTCCCGCATCTGGGAACTGTACCTGTGCGGCGACCAGCGCAAGTACTACGTGCCCTGCCGTCACTGCGGTACCATGCAGCCCCTGGAATGGAAACACCTGCACTGGGACACCGACGAAAACGGCAAGCTTGTCTATGAATCAGTCCGCTACGAATGTCCGCACTGCGGCGGTGCCTGGAAGAATACCGACAAGGCGTATTTCCTGCCGCGCGGCGAATGGCGGCCAACCGCAAGCCCTTCAAAGCCGAACCTGCGCAGCTACCACATAAGCGCCCTGTATTCCCCCGTCGGCATGCGTTCATGGGAAAGCGCCGTGCAGGAATGGCTGGAAGCGCAGGGCGATTCCGCAAAGCTCCGCGTTTTTGTGAATACATTCCTTGGCGAGCCGTTCGTGGAAAAAGGCGAAGCTCCCGCCTACGAGCGGATTATGCTCCGCAGGGAAAACTGGCACGCAGAAAGCCGCCGCCTTGACCACGGCACGGCGGGCAACATCTGGTTTGAAAGCGACGCGCCCGCAGAAAAAATCCTGCTGGTCACCATCGGCGCGGACGTACAGCAGGACCGCATCGAGTGCGAAGTTACCGGCTGGGGCGAAGACAAGGAATCGTGGAGCCTGGGCTATTTCGTGTTCTACGGAAACCCGCGCGACGCGTCCGACACCTGCTGGCAGGACTTGACGGAAGTCATACAGAAAAAACATGCCGGCCGGGTGCCCGCACTCACCCTGGTAGACAGTTCCTATTCTTCCGACAGCGTATACGAATTCTGCGCACAGTTCGGCGGACGCGGCGTGCTGGCATCGCAGGGCGCAGACCGCACCCAGCACGGCAAGGTTTTCGCACTCTTCCCCGTCAAGGGAACAAATGCCCAGCGCGTTGACCTCAACACCGATTACCTCAAGCAGGAAGTCTACAGCAGTCTGAACAAAATCCGTGCATCCGACACCGCACCGTTCCCCGCAGCCTACTGCCATTTTTCCGCAGACTACGGCGAGCACTATTTCAAAATGCTCACCGCCGAGGAACGCATGGCAGAAAAGCAGCGCCGCACCGGTTACACCCGCTGGATATGGCACAAAGTGCGCGACCGCAACGAGGCTCTTGACTGCCGCGTCTATGCGCTGGGTGCCGTCTACCTGCTTGCCTCCTCCATGTCCAACATGCCGGACGGTACAATACTCTGGGACAGCTTCTGGGACTTCTGGCGGCAGCAGAAAAAGCTTGCAGGCTGAAAAAGCTTTATTGCCAAACCGCAGACTTTGCATTATCATAAAGGCATGAGGATTGAATGGAGCGAGGAAAAGAACGAACTGCTGAAAGCAAACCGTAATCTCAGCTTTGAACAGGTCAAAGTCGAGATTGTTGCAGGCAGATTCATAGGACCGGAAGACAATCCGGCACGGGACGGGCAGAAACGCATACTTGTAAAAATCGGCGGTTACCCGGTCATCGTTCCGTTCGTCGTCACGGAAGAAGGAAGCTGGTTTCTCAAAACAGCCTATAAGTGCCGCGCAGCAAAAGGGAGAATCTGAACATGGAAGCAACCGCAGAAAAAACAAAGGTGGAAACTGCAGAAGAAAACGGTGAAGTCTGGTGGGATACTGATCTTGACGAGGAAGAACAGTGGTATGAAGACCACTTTGAAGAATTCGTGCCCTGCAAAAACCAGGAGGAAATGAGGCACCAGCTGATGGAAGCGGCAAAACTGCCGCCTGTCATCCACTATGCCGACGGCACCACTTCGGAAACATTCAGGATTAACACCGCCGACCGGGAACGGATCGGCCAGCTTGCCGCAGAGCAGGGGCTGCAGTTCCAGTCGCTGGTCGGAAGCATCCTGCACCGCTACGCAGCAGGCACACTCGTTGACATAACGGAAGCAAAGAAAATCCTTGCCGTAAGATAACCCCTCTCCAGCAGTGCAAATGAGTTGTCAAAAAATATTTGACAACTCATTTTTTTTATTTTCCCGCCGATCCGCTACACTTCCAGCGCTCGGTCAAGCACATAGCGCGTCAGGGATTTTCCTGCCGCCTTTGCCAGCTGTTCAAGTGCCGCCTTTTCACCGGGCGAAAGCCTTAGCGTTATGGTTGCAGACTTTCCTGCCTCACCAGTAGACTTGCGCCCTGCCCCTTCCCGCGCACCGCCCCATGACTTTTTCTGTTCTTCCATTCTGCCCCCCTTACCGTGCAAGTACGGTCCCTGCCAGCACAAGAAGCACACAAGCAGCAGCAAAGCACAAGCCCTCCGCCCTGCCCTTCCCGAACACAGCAATTATACAGGCTGCCATAAATGCTGTCCTGCTCAGGGGAATCTCCCGCCCGGACAACACCCCGGCAAACACCGCAACAGCATAAATCAGCGCAGCAATGGCGGCTACCGCTTCAACAGCTGTTTCCGCAGCCCTGTAAAAATTTTTCATTGACACACCCCCGTTTCTGGGTTACAATACCCGTGGATTAAAGAGCCGTCCAGTCACGGCTCCAGACCCTCACTTGCCCTACAGCAGGGCGGCGATTGCGGTTATCAAGGCGGCTATTGCAAGAATGGCCTTGATAACCAGCTTTAAGGCTTTCAGCCTACGCTTTCGTTTTTTCTTCTTTTTCATCTTCATTCACCTCCCTGCCTGCGGTAGTTCCGCCTGACACTTATAATATACTGCAAAGCACTTGAATTGTCAATACTTTTCAAAAAAAATACAAAAATTTTCCTTTTCATCCTTATGCCTGCAGGCATTTTCGGGTATATGAATAGATAAGATGGCTCGTCCTGTTTCCGAGATTCAAGAAGATTTGAACGTTGCATACGCAGCCCGGCGCAAGGCGCTGGAAGCGGAAGCGTATTCCCAGAACTCCGGGCAGGGCAGTCTCAGCGTAACCCGTTCGCTCAAAAACATCAATGAAACCATCAAGCAGCTGGAAACAGAGCTTGACGGCGTAAAGGCTGACGCTGCGGCGGGCGGTTCCGGCAAGGGCGGCATATTCTGCCCGGTATTTACCAGAGGCTGACAGTGGCAAAAAAGGGCATTCTTTCAGCAGTCAGAAACCGTTTCTCACGCACCGGCAAATCCGCAGCCACACGCGCCGGTTACGCTTATGCCCTGCCCTTCACCGGCTCCAAGCTTAAAGGCTCGCTGCCTTCTTACCTTTCCAAGTACGCACTTGACCATGACGCGCTCCGCGCCGTTTCCCGCCGTAACTATTTTGAATCAACACAGGCACGCGGAATTATCGGACGGCTCTCCGAAAACTCTGTCGGCACCGGACTCAAGCTTTCCTGCACTCCCACATGGGAACTTGTGGAACCGTCATGGAATGACGCGCAGAAACAGCATTTTTCCCGCGACGTAGAACTGCGCTTTTTCCTGTGGGCACAGAGCCATGAACCGGATGCCGCCGGACGGCGCACATTCGGGGAACTTCAGGAACACGAATTCAAAAACCGCATGAAGGACGGCGAAACCTTTGCCATCCTGCGCTACTCTGCGGATTCATCCCGCATCAGCCCGCTTTCAATTCAGTTTATAAACCCTGACCAGATCTGCACGTCTGCTGCCATGCTCGGTTCCGCAAAACCGGACGGCGCAATCGTGCAGAACGGCATTGAACTGGACAAGCAGGGACGCGAGCTTGCCGTTTACGTCATGGACGCAGACAGCCGTGCAGTAACCCGCATCCCGTTCCGGGGCAGCGGCCGCACGTTCGTCCTGCATCCGGCCATCACCGAGGAAATCGGACAGGTTCGCGGGGTTTCCCCAGTTGCAATGATTGCCCACGAGCTTTCAAAGCTTACCGATTATTCCGTAGCGGAAGTAGAAGCTGCCGTCAACAATGCAATCATCGCAGGCTACATAAAGCCCTCACCGGACGCGAACAGCTCCAGCCCGCTTGCGGCTGCCGCAGCAGTCCAGCACACGGGCAGCGCGGACGGCAGCCCCACCAAGGTGGACAAGGCAGGTTTCTGGATTCAGAACCTGAAAGCCGGTGAAGACCTCCAGAGCTTTGATACCAAGCGCCCCAACGTCAACTTCGGCGGATTCGTGGACACCGTGAGTGCATATCTGTGCGCGTCCCTCAATGTTCCGCTGGAAATCGTCAAGATGATGTTCGCGCAGAACTATTCCGCCAGCCGTGCCGCACTCATTCTGTACTGGCAGACCGTGGAAGGCTGGCGCGCTTCACTTGTTTCCCAGTTTCTGCAGCCAGTGTACGCGGCATGGTTTTCCGAGGAAGTCCGCGCAGGGCGCATCATCGCGCCGGGCTTCGGAGAATCGCCCGTCATCACAGCTGCATGGCTTACCGCTGACTGGATAGGCTCCAGTCTGCCCAGCATTGACCCGTACAAGGAAGCACAGGCGGACGGCCTGCGCATTGCCCAGGGCGCAACTACCTACGAGCGGAACGCGCTCAAATACAACGGCTCCGACTTCCGCGACAACTGCGACAAACTGCGCAAGGAATCGGAGCTGCTGCCCACACCGTCTGCGGCAACGCCAGGCGTGGACGCATCGGAAACAGAACGGCAACCGGAGGACATACATGGATAATAACGACAACCTTCAGGACTACCGGCTTGACACCATGGACAAAAAGCTTGATTCACTCACCAGCAAGATGGAAACTTTCATGGATGCCATGAACGGCCTGAAAATCCAGTTTGAAAAAATGAGCAGCGACACTTCTGACCTGCTCAAGCTGGAAGATGCCATCAACAGCCACGACAAGCGCATCCGCAAGCTGGAGCTTGCTCCCGCAGAACACGGTGCCGCCCGCTGGAACTACATCATCGATTACACATTCAAGGCTCTGGTTGCCGCCGGAGTGGGATTCATCCTTATGAAGGTAGGTTTGAAATGATAAAAGAACGGCTTCCGAACGGCATACAGGATTTGCTCGCAGAAGCAGGCGAAAGCGCCTGCTACGCGCTCTGCCTCATTGATGTGGCAGTGGAATTCAGCCAGAAACACATTGACGTGGTTTCCGCCATCATTTCCGGCATTGAGCGCGGTTACATTCATTACGACTGGGACAACCGCGAAGACGAAGACAATTTCTTTGTGATCGCACCGGAATCTTTTCTGCGTATGCTGACAGGAAAACAGTGGACGGTCACCAAGCAGAAGTTCGGCTACGTGCCGCGCACGGGAGACTACAAGATAAACCGCTGGGAACGTACTTCCACTGGAAAAGTCATCGGGCACTTCCAGCGGGATGATTTTGACCCGCTCGCCAATTCGGTAACGGTGCGGCGCGGGCACATCGTGTCATACCGCATCTGCCGCGCAAAGGAGGAACAGGCATGAACATCAGCGCAAAACAGGCAAGCCTTGCAGCAAAAATCATCGCGGGCATCATCGTGTTCGCGGGCGCCGTGCTCAAATGGCTCGGCATTTTTAAATCATGCTCAATCAACGAGCTTTGTACGGTCGGCTTCACCCTCATGGGACTGTTCGGCACCGTAGACATCAACCTCATGTTTGAAAAAATCTGGGGGCATCCGCACTGCAGGGAGGTACAGTAAATGGACATCTTTGCAATGGGACCGAAAGACACGGCACGTTTCCTTGCGGACAGCCGCCTTGTAAAGGAAACAGCACGCACCATGAAGGCAGATGCCATGCGCACGGCAGTGGAACAGATTTATGCCGAAGCAAAGGTAAACCGCACAGGCAGCAAGGAAAGCCAGCCGCCGTATGTTCTTGCAGAAGACGGTACCGCACACATCAGCGTTACCGGAATGCTGGTGCCCAAGACTTCCGTCTGTGCGGCATTCAGCATGAGAAGCGAAACCGAATACGGTTTTATTTCAGCTGCCACGCGCCTTGCTCTGGAAGATTCTGCCGTGCAGCGCATCTGCTATGACATTGATTCACCCGGCGGCTACGTCTCCGGCGTGGACGAATGTGCGCAGGTCATCGCAAACGCAACCAAGCCCACAGCAGCCGTCGTGCACAATCTGTGCGCAAGCGCTGCATACTGGCTTGCATCCCAGTGCGACACCATCACGGCGGCTTCCCCTGCTGCGGAAATCGGTTCCATCGGCGTTGCCTCTGAGGAATACGACGATGACGAGGCAAACCGCGCAGCCGGCATAGAGCACCGCATCTACACTTCCAGCCACGCGCCGGAAAAGCGCCCCGACACAAAAACCGAGGAAGGCCGTGCCGTTATCCAGAAACAGCTGGATGCAACGGAGGCGGTGTTTGTGTCCCGTGTGGCACAGGGACGCGGCACCACTACAAAGGACGTGTACGAAAACTACGGCAAAGGCGGTGTGTACACCGCCGGAACCGCACTCCGGCACGGCATGATTGACGCGGTTACAGACCGCCGCAAAAACAGGCATAACAGCCCTGAAAAAGGGGCAGTGAATAGAGGAGGTCAGGCAATGACACTTGACGAATTCAAGGCAGAGAACCCCGAAGCCCTTGAGGCTTACGCAAAGGAACAGTTCGACGCCGGGGTGAAGGCAGAGCGCGACCGCCGTGAAGCGCTCGCCCAGTTCAGGGGCATCAACAAGGAAGGCGATGCCGCAGTTACAGAAGCAGTGCAGTCCGGCAAATCCTTTGCGGAAGCCGCACCTGCAATTCAGGCGGCAATCCTCAAAGGCAAAGTCGGCGAAGCAGCTGCCGGAGAGAATGCGCCCGCAGTTAAAACTGGTGCAAACGACACTGCGGAATCCTACGGAGAAAACGTCTCCGCAGAAGATGCCGCATGGTACAGGAAAGAAGGTCTGACACCTGCCGATGTCAGGAACTTCGCCCGCAAATAGGAGGAACTCATGGCACTTACAGAAAACCGTGCATACACCGTGGAAGGGCAGACCCGCCTGCTCCGCGTCCGCATCAGCAACAGCAAGAGCACCCCGAAGGTGCTCTATCGCGGCTCAATTCTTGCAGTAAACCCGGAAACCGGGCTTGCAGACACAGCCGGTGGCAGTGCAAGCGCAATCCCCTGCGTACTCACCCGTCAGGTGGAAATCGCCCCTGGCGAAACCGCCGTAGTGGAAGCCGAAACCGGCAGAATCTGGCTTGACTGCCCCGCTGCAGCACAGGCAAACGTCGGCAACTTTGCAAGCGTTGCGGACGATGCCGTCAGCTTTGACGCAAAGGGCGTGCGGCTCGGCATGGTGCTTGACGTGGAACCGGGCGCAAAGGTGCTCGTGGACTTCGGCTACCGCAGCTAGAAACTTTCACAGGAGATAAACATGGCATTGACTTCAAACCAGCTCACCCGGTACGAAACCGGCTTTAACAAGGCTTTTTCTGAGGGCGCGGCAGACGTTTCCCGCAGCTCCCTCTGGGGACAGCTTGCACAGGTACCGTCCAAAATTCCGTCTTCAAAGGGCGTAGAGGACTACCGCTGGCTTTCAAACGTCCCTGAATTCAGCGAGTGGGTCGGCGAGCGCAAGATTGCTTCGCTCAAAGATTACCACTACTTCATCCAGAACGAGAAGTTCCAGGCTTCCGTGCAGATTCCGGAGGACGACCTTGACGATGACAGCTTCGGGCTGTACGCCCAGCAGGTGCGTGCCCTGCCGTCCGGCGTGGAAACCAAGTGGGGCAAGCTCGTGCACAAACTGCTTGCTTCCGGCAAGACCGCAAAGGCCTTTGACGGCGTTCCGTTCTTCAGCGCAGCAACTGGCGGGCGCAAGTTCTCAAACCTGCTGACCGGCACCATGGCCGCAACTCCCACCCTTGACCAGGTGCGGGCAGACGTGAACAGTGCCCGCGTTGCAATGGCCCAGTTCAAGGACGAAAACGGCGATCCGCTCGGTATTGTGCCGGACGTGTTCATCGTACATCCTGCGGCAGAACTGGTATTCCGCCAGCTGTTCAATTCCACGGCAGACGTGGCAAAGAACAACTCCGGCGTGGCAAACCCCTTCCAGAATGCAGGTACCGTTATCGTTGACCCCGGCATCGAGAAGGCAAACAGTTTCTTTGCCCTTGCAACGCGCGGCTACTCTGTAGGCGCAATCGTGCGGCAGGAACGCGACAACGTTGCCGCCGAACTCTTTGACGACCATTTCATGAACAAGCGCTACATCTACGGTGCTGATTTCCGCGGCAACGTGGGCTTCGGCTTCCCGCAGCTTGCAGTTGCCGTGGAGGGCAAGTAACAGCATGACAATCCGGGAACTGGCGGCACAGGACAATGCCTCTTTCCTTGACCAGGACGGGGAACCGCTCGTGTTTTGCGACGCGGACGGAATCCCTTACGACGTACGCGGTCATTTCTACCGCACAGGGATAAGCATTGACCCCGGCACGGGACTTCCTGTGGAAGACAACGTGTCGGCATTCACCGTCAGCATTCCCGCACTGCTTGCCGCCGGAATCGGCAGCGCCAGCCGCCTGAAAGACGAAAGCGGATGGACAGTAACAGGTCTTGATGCAACCGGCGAAAGCGTCACCGTTTCCGTTGAAAGCGCCCTGATAGACAGGACGCTGGGACAGGTGACCATACAAGGGAGGACCGCATGACAGGACTTCTTGCACCGGATTTCTGTACAGTGCTCAAGGAAAATACCGTCCGGCAGCTCCGGCGCTTCAGCGATGAGCAGGAAGGTTTCTGCCGCACGGAGGAAGAGCGGCGCGCTGTCCGCTTCTTTGCGGACAAGGACTGCTTTTTCCCCATCAAACAGGACAGGCTTCCGTTCATCAACGTATGGACTTCGGACGAAACGCCGGACGAACGGACAAGCGGCAGACGCACCCAGCCGTCCGCAACAGTTACGCTGAACCTTGACCTTGCGGTTATGTTCTCCCCGGCAGCACCGCAGCCGCAGATTTCGGAGCCGCGCATTGTTACGGCTTTCCGTCGTCTTGATTACCTGAAATACCAGGTCAAGACCGCACTTGCCGATCAGGATTTTACCGACCTTGGTTTTGAACCGGGCGTCATCGGGCGCAGAACATGGCCGTCATTCAACCTGTACAAGGACGCTGCCGGAAATCCGGAACTTGCCCTTGTCTCCGGAAGAATCAGCCTTGACGTAACCTACTGCTGGGACTTGGAAAAGCCCTGCACAGTGCCGGTAGATTCAATTTCAGTTGACGCACGGCTTTTCAGTGCGCTCTATACATACAACCAGGAGGATTTCTGCAAATGAGCATAAGCTTTAATACAGTTCCCGCCAATGCCGCAGCAAGCGCCGTCTTCATTGAAAGCGAAAACGTTGCGTCCAGCTCCGGCAACAAAACCATTCCCCAGAAGGTTCTGCTTGTAGGAACCTTCAACGCGGCTTTCAAGCCGGAACCGGGCGTGGTCAAGCAGATTGTCACGCTTAACCAGGCACGTTCTCTGTACGGGCGCGGCAGCCTGCTTGCAAGTATGGCGGAAGCATTTTTTACCAACAATTCCGGCACCGAGCTTTACGCGCTCCCGCTCTCTGATGCTGACGGCACGGCAGCCAGCGGCACCATCTCCGTACAGGATGCGGTGACAAAGAGCGGCACACTGTCCCTGTACATCGCCGGGCACCAGGTGAAGGTTTCTGCAAGCAAGGGCATGAGCGCATCAGAACTTGCCGCTGCAATCCAGAAGGCAGTTGCCGCAAATCAGGATCTGCCCGTCACTGCCGTGCTGGAAGAAAACCCCGCAAAGAAAGGAGAAACTGCTCCCGAACCCACCACGGTAAAGCTCACCGCAAAGTTCAAGGGCAGCGCAGGAAATTTCAGCATCGCCCGCGACATCGTTGACGGCGACGAAAGCCTTGAACCTTCCGGCTGCACCGTCACCGTAAGCGGCATGGCTGGCGGCAGCGGCTGCCCGGACGTAGCAAAGGCGCTTTCTGTCCTGCGCGACACGTTCTACACCCTCATCGTGCTGCCGTGGAATGACCTTGATTCCCTGCGCTCCGCTGCATCAGCCGGTGACACCCGCGCTTCCGCTTCCGTCAAGAAACCTGTCGTAACAATCGCGGGCTTTAACGGCAGCTATGATGCGGACATGGCACTGGTTTCCTCACTCAACTCTCCGTGGGTTTCCGTCATACCCGTGATTGCTTCCCCGTCACCCTGCTACGAAATCGCAGCAGCTGCCGCCGGAAAAATCGCACAGTCAAACGATGCCGAACCGGGGCGCCCCTGCAAGACACTGCAGCTTGCCGGAATCCGTGCCGGTGCAGGCGACAACCTGCTTTACGCGGAAAAGGACGCGCTCGTCAAGGCCGGCGGTTCATACACAACCCGGAGCGTGGGCGGGGCAGTCGTACTGGGCGACCTTGTGACCACGTACAAAAAGAACAGCCTTGACGTGGAAGACGCGGCAACGTCCTTCCGCTACGTGTCAACCATCAACAAGATGCAGGCAAAGATTTACAGCCTGGACAATCTTTTTCTCTCCTCACCGTTCGACCGCGCAGTCATCATCGACGACGAAAGCTCTTCTCCGCTGGAATTTGCACTCAGCCCCAAGGCTGTCAAAGGCTTCGTCATCAAGCTCATTGACGAGGTATGGATGCCGAACGCATGGAGCAAGAACCGCGACCAGATTGTAAGAAACCTGAAATGCTGCATCAACGCAAACAACCCCGCACGCATAGACGTGGAAATCCCGGACATAATGACAAGCGAACTTGCCATTGTGGCGGGAAAATATTCATGGGGATTTTCCAGCGCTGAATAAGGAGGCACAGACATGAGAGTAATACGCGGCGGCGACATCCGCCAGTTCAAGCTCAACGGCAAGGAGTTCGATGTTCCTTCCGACGCAGAAATGACAATCATCCCGCACGGTTTCCAGAACGAATACAGTCCGAACGGCAACGGCACCATCAGCGGCATACAGAAGCGCACTCTTGCAGAGCTGAACGGCCTGCAGGTGAGCATAGACAATTCCACCGGTGATTACACGTTTCTGACCAAAACGCGCGACCTTGGCGAGCTGGTGCCCGTCATCATCACGCTTGCGGACACGACCACGTGGACGGGAACACTGGGCATTCAGGGCAACATTTCTTACAACACCGCCACCGGTGTTGCGGGATTTGACATGCGCGGCAGCAGACTGGAGCAGCTTTGATGGAAAAAGAACCTGTCATTGCAAGAGAAGTCGCCGAACAGGAATACCAGCGCATGGTGGAATGCTTTGGCGTAGAAGTCGACAGCGAATCGAAGGAAACCATCATCGAGGCAGTCATGCGCGGGCTCATAGTGCTGGACGAGGAAAAAGAAGAGCTTAGCTACAAGCTCCAGCGCCCCGTCAGTGCGGGCGAAACGCTCTCGGTCATAACCATGCACGAGCTGACGGCTGCCGAGCTGGAATACGTGAACAGAGGCTTTACCGTGTCCGGTTCCAGCACAAAGTATTCGGTGGACGTAAGCGCCGCCTATACCAAAATCATCCGCACCATCGTAAAGATGAGCGGATGCAATCTTGCTTCTGCCCAGCGCATAAAAAAGCGGGATCTGGTAATTCTTCAGGCGCTTTCAGATTTTTTTGCATGATGGAGCCGGAAACCCTGCACCGCAAGCTTTATGCGGTTGCAGGACGTTTCCACTTTTCCAGCACGGAACTGTGGAGCATGGAGCTTTCCCGGCTGAATTTCTGGTATGACGGCCACGTGGCCATGAATAAGGAAGAAAAGGAACTGGCAAATGGCAAAGAACTTTAGCATTTCAACAGTTTTCAAGGCGGTAGACCAGATGTCTCCCGTCCTGAAAAACATGCAGTCCAGCACCAAAGCTTTTGAAGGTTCCGTAAACAAGCTGAAAGGCTCCTTCGGCACACTCAAGGCGGCAGTCGGTGCCGTAGCGGGAGCTGCGGTGGTCAAAAAAGCAGCTGATGCAATCACCGGCTTTGCTGCCGCAGGTGACCAGCTTGCAAAAACTTCCCGCACACTCGGCCTTACCGCAGAATCATTCCAGGAACTGCAGTTCGCTGCCGGACGGCAGGGCATGACGGACAAGGAACTGGAAGACAGCTTCCGCACCCTCAACAAAAGCGTGGGCGAACTGAAATCCGGTTCCGGCAAGCTTGCAAAGTCCCTGCAAAACATTGACCCCCAGCTTGCAGGCCTGCTTGCCGGTGCCCGTGATTCCGAGGAGGCATTTTCAATCGCAACGGAAGCTGTGGCAAACGAAAGCGACGCGCTCAAAAAAGCTGCGCTTGCAAACAAACTGTTCGGCGGTTCCGCAGAAGGCATTATCAAACTGACCGCCAACGGTACTGAAAACATCCGCGCACTGCGTGAGGAAGCCCGTAAATACGGACTTGTCACGCAGGAAGAAGCAGAAGCCTGCGAATCTTTCAGCGACGCGCAGACCAACCTGCAGACGGCGTTCAAGGGATTAAAGAATTCCTTCAACGGCGTTATCGTCAGCCTGATGAAGTCGCTCATGCCGCTCATGCAGTCCCTCACGGAATACATAGCGGCAAACCGCAAAATCATCCAGCTGCACATAGAAAAGGCATTCGACAAAATCGTGAAGGTGGTGAAGGTATTCCACGCGCTTTGGAAAAGCGGGCTGATTCCCGCAGTCCTTGCGGGCGTGGCTGCAATCGCAGCGATAACAGGTGCCATCAATACCGCTTACGGCGTAATGACTACGCTGCACAACGGCATGAAACTCATCAAGGCAACACAGCTTGCACTCAACGCGGCAATGGCAGCAAACCCGGTAGGGCTTATAGTCGTGGCGGTTTCCGCACTCATTGCAGTACTTGTCACGCTTTATGCAAAATGCGAGCCGTTCCGCGAATTCGTCAATTTCCTTGCCACAAAGGCACTTCAGGCACTGAAAGACCTGCTTGCCCCCATCCGCCAGCTTGCGGAAGGTATTACGGCAGCCTTCGGACTTTTCCTGAAAGGCGATGTAATAGGCGGAATCAAGTCTATCGGCGTGGCGCTGCTCCAGTTCCTGCTGACACCGCTCAAAGACATTCTTGCCGGGCTTTCAAAGCTGCCCGGTGTGGGAAAAGTTGCAAAGGATGCACTTAGCTTCATACAGGGCATAGGTGCACAGAAAGATTCCGGCACAAGTGTCAGCGCCACGCCCATGACAAGTCATGCTGCAGCGCTGGAATCCCGCAGCTACAGCGAGACAAACAGCCGCGTAACGCTGGATTTCAACAACAAACCGGAAAATGTTTCCGTTCGGACGTCGGCACAGATGCCGTCAAACATAACGCTTAAAACAGGGACGTACAATTAAAATGGCTTATTTGGACAGAATCAAAGACTGCACGTACACTTCCCCCGCAGGGAAGACATTCACTCTCAAATACGCGGAAGTCAGCCAGTCGGGCGGACACAAAGCTGCAATTGCACCGCTGCCATTCCGCTACGGTGCCGCTGTGCAGGACATGGGCATGAATGCCCGCACCATTCCGCTTGTCTGCTGGATAGACGGCGCAGACTACGACGAAGAAGCCGACGGTTTTACTGCCGCGCTCTCTGAAAAAGGTTTCGGCACGCTCCAGCACCCCGTGTACGGCACCATCTCCGTCATCTGCACCGCCTTTGAAGAAAAGCGCGGCCTTGTGGAGGACATGGGACGGGCAACGTTCACGCTGACCTTTGCCGAAGCTGCGGAACCAGATCCGGCAGCAACGGCGGAATCTACCGCACAGACAGTTACGGCAGACGCGGAAAAACTGCAGGAAGACATCGCCGAAAGCGCAGAGGAACTTTCCGTACAGGCCCAGTCGGCAGCCGGAAACACAGGTAGAGCCCTCTCTACCTCCGAGGCAGCAGCAGAAGCAGCAAAAGACGCAAGCGGTGAGCACGGGCTTCTTGCCCAGGCACGCCAGCTTGCAGCCGCGTTCCGTACCATCAAGCAGTCGTTCTTCACGATTGCAAAGCGGGCTTCCGTCATCCGCTCAAACATCGGCTGCCTTATCTCAAACATCGACATGGGTATCCAGAAGATTGCCGCGTACCCGGAACTGCTGGTGCTCAACATGCGCAAGCTTATCGCCCTGCCGCTCAAAGTGCAGGAATCGGTAAACAACAAGCTCGCCTGTTTCAAGGCCCTCATGGAAGCACTGCGCGGCACCTTCAAAATCCGCACGGAATCTTCGGACGCGGCAGCATTCAACATGCTTTCCCTGCTGTACGCCGGTGCAGCACAGAACATCGAGTGCGGCGAGTTCGCTTCCCGCCCGGAAGCAATCACGGCCCGCGATTACCTGTACGCAATGCTCCGGCTGATATGGGATTTCCTCAAGAATTCCGCGTACCAGCCGCCCGTAACCGTACTGAATGACATGCAGAAACTTTACAACGACGTTTCTTCTTACTGCATGTCAACGTCGCTTGACCTGCCGATGGAACGCACGTACATCTGCCGCGAGGATGAAACACCCGTAACGCTTGCCAGCAGACTTTACGGCTCTGTGGAGGCCGTGGACAGAATTATTTCGGTAAACGGGCTTTCCAGTGACCGGCTTTACGTCGTTCCTGCCGGTGAACGCATAACGTACTACGCATAAGGACCGGAACAGATGGCAGCGGCAGACAGCAGCGGAATCCGGCTTCTCATAGACGGAACAGAATTCAAGCTCTTTACGGCGGTCAACATCAGCATGTCCGTCAACCAGGTTGCAGACGCATTCGCAGTAGATGCAGTGTTCGACCCGGAAGACAGCAGCCAGAAAACCGCGCTCAAGCCGTTCCAGTACCTTCCGTTCCAGCTTTTCCTCGGAGACGACAAGCTTATGACCGGAAGCGTAGAATCCAACGGCTTCAAATGGAGCGCGGCCGGATGTACGGCAACCATACAGGGGCGCAGCAAAACAGGCATACTGGTAGACTGCCCCGTGCTGGACAGCCACGAGTTCCTGAAAATGTCTGTCGCGGACATTGCCCGCAAAGTCTGCCAGCCGTACAAAGTAAGCGTCCGTGCCGATGCGGACAGCGAAAAGATTGAAAAATCTTCATGCGCATACGGCAAGAGCGTGGCGGACTTTCTGGCAGAACTGTGCACGGCGCGGGGACTGCTGCTTGGTTCCAGCTTTGACGGGCAGCTGGTCATTTCCCGCGCTTCAAGCATACCGTCCGCAACTCCTGCCGCCCGGCTGGAAGAAGGTGACGGAATTCTTCTGGAAGCTTCTTCCACATTCGATGCAACCCGGCGCTTCTCTGAGTACACCGCCGCCACTCAATACGGCGGTTCGGAATGTGTTTCCGGTACGGCACAGGACAGCGGCATAAAGATAAAGCGTCCCTGCATAACCGTCACGTCAGACATGGCACAGGATGCTTCCCAGACGGCAAAGAAGCTGTGCGCCGACGGCATTGCTGCCAGTACAAGCGTATCGGCAACCGTCAGCGGATGGCGCCGCCCGGATAACAAGCGCTGGGCAGAGCGGCAGGTAGTTACGCTGAAAAGCCCGTCCCTGTACCTTAGTACGGAAAAATCATGGGTCATAAACAGCGTAAACTACAAGCTTTCCGCACAGGACGGCATGACAACCGCGCTCACGCTGGTACCGCCCGCATCCTTCACCGGAAGTACGTCAGGAGGTGAAATATGGAGCTAGGCTCTGTCACCGCAACAGAAATCAAGAAATGCGGTTCCGCACCCGGAAAACAGGTTGTGGCAACCGTAAAGGGCTTCACCTCCCAGACGGCAGAGGTCTACAATCCGGCAGGCATTGAAAGCAATCCGCCGAAAGGTGCAAAAGTACTTGTATTCCCCCTGCTGGGCGGAAAAACAAAAATAATCCTCGGCGGTGCAAACTACCAGATTGAACCGGACGTGAAACAGGGCGGCATAAAGGTCTATGCCACCGACAAGGACGGAAAAGCCGTCAAGGCATCTGTCCTGCTCAAGCCGGACGGAAGCATGGAGCTTTCCGCAGAAAGCGGCATAAGCATCAAAGGAAAAAAGGACGTGGAAGTTTCCGCAGACCAGGCAATAAAGCTTTCTGCGGGAAGTAAAATCGCCGTCAAGAACAAGACAGGCAGTCTCTGCAAAGTGCTGAAGGACTTGGCAGGGCACATAAAGGACATGCAGACAACTCCGGCCGTGTACGGTTCGCCCTGTTCCATGGGTCCCGGAACCATTGCCCAGCTGGAAGCTGACATCATGGGCATAGCAGCCCTTCTGGAGGAATAAAATGAACGGAGAACCCTATCTGAAGCCGGATGTTGACGGCGGCATCATTGAAATCCACGGCGGAAACCCCGTCATGGACGAAACGCTCCGCAACGCCGTCTACATCTCGCTGTTCACCGCGCCAGGCTGGTACGGCAACGAACTGAACCCCGTCGCACTCGGCCCTGGCATAGAGGGCGCCGTACGCGGCAACATCGGCACAAAATCGCTTTCCGACGTGGAAGAAGCAGCCCGCCAGTCGCTTTCATGGCTCAAGGCAAAAGGCTACGCTTCTTCCGTGGACGTGAAGGCATTCGTGAAGTCCCTGTCACTGATAGAGCTTCACATCACGATAACGGAACCGGACGACAGTTCCTCAAAACTGCTGTTCGGACTTCCGTGGGAAAAATTGAAGGAGGAATACAACTGATGTTTCCCATCCCAACAGTCAAGGACTTGAAAGAAACTTTCATCTCCACGTATGAGGCGGAAAGCGGCTCCACAGTTCCGCGCGTGCAGGTCTCCTGGATCAGCATTGTCGCAACGGTGTACGCCGCCTGTACGGCACTGCTCTACCGCGCAATCAAGTGGGCTTCCGAGCAGCAGGTTCCGCAGACGGCGGACGAAGGCACGCTGGGCTACATGGCGGAAGTGCGCGGCATTACCCGCAAGGCAGCCGCAACCACAACACTCCAGCTTGCCGCAAAAGGCACAGCGGGCACCGTCATTCCGGCCGGAATGCTCTGGAACATCGGCGGCAAGGTCTACGAGCAGACGGAAGCCGTAGAGCTTGTTTCCACGGAAGAAGCAGCCCTTTTTGCCGCTTCCGCAGCAAAGCCCGGCGCACAGTACAACCAGACACCCGGCACGCAGGCGGAACCCAGTTCCCCCATTGCAGGGCTTTCCGAAACCGAAGTCAAATCAGTGCTTGTGCAGGGCTTTGACGAAGAAACGCTGCCGGAATTTCGCCAGCGCGTGACAGAAAGTTTCCGCAAAACACCGCAGGGCGGCAGCGCAGCGGATTACGTAAACTGGGCACTTGAATGCGACGGTATTATCCGTGCATTTGCAAAACGCGCCGGACAGAATTCCGTAACGGTGTACCCGCTGGTTGCACTGTCCGGGAAAAACCGTGTGCCGCCCAAGGACAAGCTGGACGAGGTTTCCGCCTACGTGGACGACACTTCCCGCCGTCCGCTCTGTGTTACGGCAAATGCCGCACCCTGCGAGGAGCTGAAATGTGACGTGGCTTTCACCGGCACAACGCAGATACCGGAAAACACCCGGCTTGCCGTCGAAGACGCGCTCAAAACGTACTTCTATGCCGCATACCCGCGCCAGTTCTCCGATGAGTTCAACGCTACGGACGTTATTTCCGTGGGTGGCATCTGGACCATCCTGAAAGACCTGGGCGTACACCCGAAGAGTGTAGCGCTCTGCGTGGGCGGCACGGAATGCACCGCAAGGACGCTCCAGATCGGTGAAATCGCCGCACCGGGGAGGGTTACATGGGGATAATGGCGAGTACAATCCGCCTGCACATGCCGCGAGGTCAGGCGCATGTCCCCGCAGGTGACGGGAAGCACCTGTTCAACACATTTGCCGCCTGCGCAGAAAAAGTCCGAGCAGACATAGACCAGCTGGCAAAGGAATCCCAGCCTGGTACGGCAAAATACCTGCTGCCGCTCTGGATGCAGGCCATCGGAATCAGCTACGATGAAAAGCTTCCGCTTGAAAAAAATCAGGCGAGAGCAGAATTTGAGTACACGTTCCGGGGAACCATGCAACCAGACCGGCTGGAAGAACGCATCCAGCTGGAATTCCCCGGCATAACGGTAACCGAGCCGACCACCTCCCCGCACTGCGGCGAGGCGGAATGCGCCGTCACCGTCTGCGGCAATTACAAATCAGTGTACGGCGGTGAATCTTTTGTTGTTTCCGGTACTGTGGAAACACCGGAGGACTACCAGCGGCTTAAGGGGCTTATTTCAAAATACGCGCCCCTGCACCTTGCCGTTTCCTACAAGGTAACGGTCAAGGATGATTACAGAACCAATCCGGTGTGTGCTCAGGCACGCTGCCGGACGGCAAGGGTTCAGGCAACCCTTTAAATACCAGGAGGATTTTACCCATGAAAAGGACAACAGCACAGGACAGCGTAGACGGCCTCTACGTAGACCGCGATTCAGAAAAGGGCATTTCCGGCACCATTCTTATCGCAGAAGACAGGAACAACGTGCAGGAGGAAATCTGCAACAGCATCGAGGATTCCGGCATTGAACTCAACGGAAAAGACCAGCACCAGCTGGCAAAAGCCATTATTGCACTCAGCCGCCCCATAGGCGAAATGATTGTAACCGACCGCCTGCTTGAGCCGAAGGCCTATGCGGAATCAACCGGAGCTGACTACTGCCCCGTTATTCCCCGCTGGGACAAAGACCACGACATCACTACGGACAATGTGCCGCAGGAAGTCATAGACGAACTGAACAATGTACCGTGGGAATTTGACGGCGTGAAGGAGTTTTCTGCAACTTCCGACGGCAAGGTTCTTGCATTTGCAGATGCAGCAGGCAAGCACCTTGCAGCGGCCGTGCTTCAGGCAGGCTACGTAAACCGCTGGTACGAATCACAGGAGAACGGCAACTTTATGACAACCGGCCCGCTCTTTACAGGAAGCCGCGCCTTCTGCCTGACGGTAAACGGTACCGAGTATGAAATTTCCGGTGCTACGGAAACCAGCATAACGCTTGCCACCGCCCCAGCTGCCGGGAATTACAAAGTACAGCTTTTCCCGCACCGTATTGCAGGTAAACCCGCAGCCTCACGCCTGCGCCGCATTTCCGGCGAAGCGCTCATCTGTGCAGGAGATGCGTCTGGGGTATACGCCGTAGGTGCACCGTCCTACGATACGGTACAGCAGCACAAGCACGCCTCAAGTTCTACCGGAGCCACCCACTTAGTGAACGGATGGCCGAGCGGAGGAAACTCTTCTATCGCTACACCGAACGGGGCAGTTGTCGTCGGCAATGTTTCCGGTGCACGCGTTTCTGCAACTACGCGCCCGCGCGGATACGGCGTAGCAGTCTACACGCATGTACGCTACCTGCTGAACACAAAGGGGCTGTAAGGTGACGGGCTTCTTTGCCGGGCTTGCGGCAGGGATTATCCTTGCCGCAGCTTCCATCATCGCCATCAAAATCAGGAGGGCTTTTCATGAAAAAAAAGCTTGTGATGTTACTGCTGCTGATGCTCAGCAGCTTGTGGATTCTGCCCCTCACAGCGCAGAACTCCACGCAGAATGTGCCGCCGTCAAAGACGAATTCCGCAAAAGAGTACGGGATAGACTTGGCAGGGAACTACAGCGGTGAACAGGTCTGGGAACTGGTTCAGATACTGCTGGAAGAATCGGATTCCGCCATCGGGGAAGCATACGCACGCGGCTACCGGCAGGGCGCCCTGCTCGCGGAAGGTTACCGCCAGGAGTGTGAATCCCTGCGGCGTTCCCGCTGGACATTCGGCGGAATAGGAGCCTGTGCAGGGGCACTTGCGGCAGGAGGCATTTTTGCCGCCGTCGTGCAGGGCTTCCAGTAAATGGCTCACGGAACCCCCGGACTTGCCGCCTTCCTCAGCACAGATTCAGCTGAATGGAAGACGGCACTCGCCATATTCGCCCCCGGCGTGTATCAGAAGGCAAGCGCTGCCGCCCTCAATGCTGTGGCAAAGCAGGTGGATGCCAGCCAGCGCGAAAACCTGCGGAAAGCATTTACGCTGCGAAACCGTTACACGGAAGGCAGCCTGAAAGTCTTCTCGGCAAACGAAAAAAAAGACATCAGTTCGCAAAATGCCGTGGCCGGTTCGTTTTCGCCTTACCTGCCGCTGCATGATTCCGGCGGGCTTCATTCGCGGCCATCGGGAGCGGTCGCCCTGCCGACACTTTCTGCCCGCGGCAATTCCCCTGCCCGTGTGGTAAAAAAGGCATACCGCCTTGACTCCATGTCGGGCACGTTCATCCGCCGCACAAAGGCAGGAACACAGGGGCTTTTTCTCCGCACAGGGAAAAAGCTTGTGATGGTACGAAGGCTCGTGCATTCCATCCGCATAAAAAAGACAGAATGGCACAGCGCCGCCGTCAGAAAATGGGGACGGCAGGACGTACTTGAAAAAGTGTTCCGCAAAAAAGCAGAAAAACTTCTTGACAGTTTGCACTGAAAAAAAGCGGGGTACCGGAAAATCCGGCACCCCGCTATCAGGAAGCAAGCAAATTTTCTTTATTTTTTAATGATTTTCTTTCCAGAACTTAACGCACTCAACCAAAAAACGGCTCTTAGTCATTCCGTTCTTTTCCGCAAGCTCCTTCAACAGGTCTATTTCATCCTGCTGGAGGGAAACCTGTACCTGTATACGTCCGCTCTCGGAAAGTTTCTTGCGCCCGGAGCCTTCCCGAAAACCGCCCTTAGGCATTATCCCTGCTCTTTTTACGCAGAAGGATAACCAGCGTTATTGAATTGCAAAGAACAGCCAAGGCAATAATGACATTAAAAACCACCTGAAGCATTTGACACCCCTGTAAAATAAGCTATATTTTACGTGGGTGCTCTGAACACCCACGGGCTCGTTGCCAGTCAGCAACCTATTTTCTGATTGCCAGAACCAAGCCCACGGTGCCAACTATTAAGCTGAGCACCGAGACAATGAAACCTGCAAGTTCCATGCTTGCCTCCTGACAATTGAAGTAGATACGATTTCTTTGGTTTTATCAATACAAAACCATGCAAAACTGCTCTCTTATCAGGAGTTTTTTTCCTCTTTCTGCCCCATCTTACCCAGACGCTCTGAAAGCTCCCGAAAATCAAGGATTTTCCCCACATGGCTGTAGTGCGCAAGCATCTCAACGCTGCGGTGGCCAGCCATCGCCATAACAGCAGCATCGCTGATTCCTACAGAGCGGGCAAGCGTTATGAAGGTATGCCGGAAGCTGTGAAAGCTTATGTTCCGCTCACGCTGTTCCTCCCGGCTTATTCCTGCTGCGGCAAGATAGTTGCGGAAGCCCCTGCGGACAACCGTCCAGGACAAAGGCACGGAGCCGTCCGTCACGGTAACAGAATAGAACACATAATCATCCGCACCCGGATGGGGCGACGTTTTCCGGAGCCGGATAAAGTCATCCCGCAGTACCGCCGGAAACGGGCACATCCGGTTAGAATTCCACTTGCAGCAGGGCCGCTCACCTTCCCCGTCAACATAATTATGAACCAGATGCACACAGGAAAGAGTTTCGTCAATATCGCCCCAGCGCAGCCCCCGGCATTCCCCCAGCCGTGCACCCGTAAGGACGGAAAACCTCACCATGAGCGATATGCGCAGATCCCGGTATTCCGTACCAAGCACGGCAGCCACTTCCTGTTTTGTAAGGACGCCTTTTTCACGCCGTTTTTCCCGGACTTTACGCATTTTGCGGAACGGAGACGACGCTATATCCCCACGGCTCTCCAGCCATGAATACGCCGCACTCATCGCCTTAAACGTAAAATTGCAGACGACGGCACCACAGCCGCCCTCCATGCACCAGACCTGCCACTCCCGCACGTCGCGGGGCAGCAGCGCACCGACTTTCTTATTCTTCCAGCGGGGGTACGGAAGCACGTGGTTTTTGATTGCCCGCCACGAATCCCGGATATATTTTGCGGAAAGCGGCTCGCCGTCCACCAGGGACTTTTCCTTCGGATACAAGGAATCTTCCTGCCAGAATGACAGCAGGAACGGAACAAGAAGCTTGTTGCCGTTACCCCCGCCCCCGGCCAGTCCGCTTGCTATTTCTTCGGCCTTGAGGGAAGCTTCGTGGAATCCGCCCTTTTTCCCAGTCGCACAAACTCTGGTACTTCGGGTACGTCCCCATTTTCCCGCACTTTCATCCCAGAGACGGACATACCAGACCTTTTTCCCGCTTTTCAGCGTTTTTTGATACAAATTGAATGATTGATGCATTGCGGCAATTCTCCAGAAGGGGGTAGCACAGTTTTTCTGCTACTTTTCCCCCAAAAAATCAAGGAGATGCCGCCTGTTTTCAGGTAGGCTTTTGCTGTATATCCTCTTAAAATAAAAGGAAATACTACAAATATGACGCATGGCGGACTCGAACCGCCGACCCGCTGCTTAGAAGGCAGCTGCTCTAATCCAGCTGAGCTAAAGCGCCGTGCATTCTAGTATATATGGAAATGCAGTTTTATGCAAGTGATTTCATCTCTCGATGACAAAGATTTCCTGAAACTAAAAAACTAATATTTATTGATTGTCATGGAACCGCAGTAATGCAGGCTGTGCGTGGTGGTTGCAGTTGCAGTATCCGTCGTAACGGAAACCGCATACAGTGCCACATACCAGGGACCGGTACTGGTGGGAGTTCCCTCGAAATCTGCATCGCCGGAAGAAGGAATGGGGCTCCGGCAATAGGCGCCACTGTCAGCCGCAATGCCAAAATCAAAACCATTGCTGCCAGTATAACGGCGCGGACTTCCCAAAAAAACCGAAGCATCATAGCGCGTCATCGCCGAAGCTCCGGCCTGCACTGCATTCCGGTAGTCCGCACTGTTCTCGGTATTATAATCACACAGCCGGATGTACACATAGCAGTTTGAACCATGTATCATGGGATTGGAAGCACCTTCTTTGAGTGCCAGCTTCCGATAGCCGTAGTCATTTGTAATCTTAGTGAAAGAACTCTCCACGCTGTCACCAATATTTTCAACTACAGCCCTGTGTGCCCGCAGGGTGGCAGAATCAGAATAAATCTTGTAGTAGACATCGGTTCCTGTGATAGGATCGGAGGAAGTCCTGAAACTGAAATAAAGCTGAGTGGGATCGCTGGTCGTAGCATCCACGCTATGGCCGGTGGAAGATGCAGGACTTGCCTTTGAGCTGGAATCAAGCCCGCAGCCGGAGAATGTTCCAAGAAAGAGCGCCGCCGCACAGGCAACACCGATACATGTCTTTCTTCCCTGCATGACACCCTCCTTCCAGGCTGCATCAGCACCGCTGCACACATAAAACTGCCCGGACAGCGGCAGGAAACACCGCCAGCAGGACAGTTTTCCAGACGAGTTTAGTCTATTTTTCCTTCCAGTTTAAGCATAATCAGGCGGCTCTGAGCCAGGTTCGCCCAGTTATCAGAAGTATAGGTATCAATGAGTTTCTGATATACATCTGCTGCAGCCCTGTAATCCTTGTCTGCCTCGTGCACACGGCCTTCGCTGAAAAGCGCATGGGGGGCAAGATAGAAATCTTCTGCAGCAGCTGCAAGTGCATAGTACTTGACGGCTTCTGCAGTATTGCCCAGCTCCTCGTTGCAGGATGCAGCATTGAAGTAGCACACAGGAGCAGTATAAGACTTTGCACCAGCCTCTGCAGCCTTCAGCCACGCATCAAGGCTCGCAGCATAATTCTTTTCTGCATAATAGATATCTGCCGCCAGCATAGAAGCACGAACGCCGACGATATTCTTCTTTTCCACATAGGGCTGCAGGGCATCAAGGGCAGTCTTGCGGCGGGCAGCCATATCGCTTTCTGATGCATCAGCTGCATTCGCAGTCAGCGCATATTCAATGGAATCCACCGCAGCAATACCTTTCTTGTGCTGCATATCGGCAGTACCGATGATAATACAGGCAGCAAGTGCCGCAGCAAGCAGCACAGCCATAATCACAAGAAGCGGAACCCGGTTCCGGATCAGGAAATTCTCTACAGCAGCCTCTCTATTTTTCTTTTCAGCTTTTCCAGTTTCTAAACTAACGACATTATTTGCCATTTTTAATATCTCCACATAAGAAGTGTTTCATACTATATACGAATTCAGCGACTTTGTCAAAACCTTGCTAGGCTTTCACAGGATTTTTGATCTGAAGTTCATTCAAAAGCTTGGAAACATACGTCCGCTGTACGTCAAGTATTTTGGCGGCGGCAGTCTGGTTCCACCCTGTTTCTTCGAGCACTGCGGTTACGTACTGACGCTTAAAGGAATTCAGCGCAGCTTTGAGCGAACGATCATCTGCGTGCACCGATTCTTCCAGCGCCATCTGCACGGCGGCATCCGCAGCCCCGCCGCGGATCACCGGCTGCACCGCCCCGCCGGAAGTTTCCACCGGCAGGTTCAGATCCTGCACCTGAATCCATGCATCGTGCCCCAGAATAACGGCACGCTCCACCGTATTCTCCAGCTCGCGGACATTCCCCGGCCAGTAATAGGTATACAGCATCTTGGTAGCGGCGGCGGAAAACCCCTCGAAGCTTTTCTTTGTTTCCTCGCAGTATTTCTGAAGAAAATACTGTGCAAGCGGCTCTATATCCTCACGGCGCTGGCGGAGCGGAGGAATGTTGAGCGGCATGACATTCAGGCGGTAATACAAATCCTGCCGGAATGTCCCCTCTTTTACCATGGCCTCAAGATTGCGGTTTGTGGCAGCAATGATGCGCACATCCACCGAGATTGTGCTGCCGGAACCGACCCGCTCGAATTTCCGTTCCTGCAGGACACGCAGCAGTTTTGCCTGCAGGTTCAGCGGCATCTCGCCGATTTCATCAAGGAAGAGCGTGCCCCCGTCGGCAAGCTCAAAGCGCCCCTTCTCCGCGGTCACGGCGCTCGTATAGGCGCCCTTCACGTGCCCGAACAGTTCGCTCTCCAGCAAGGTGGGGGACAATGCGGCACAGCTGACGCGGATAAAGGGTTTTCCGGTCCGGTCGCTGTGCAGGTGCAGCTGCTCAGCAAAAAGTTCCTTACCGACGCCGCTTTCGCCAATGATAAGCACCGACGACTTTGTCTTTGCCACCCTGCCGATAACATCCATCAAGTCCAGGATGACCGGACTTTTTGCGACGAACGCATGATAATCCTTTCCCACGTTCACTGCATTCTGCAGCACATTGATTCTGTCCTTGTTGCTCTGGAACATGGCCGCATTGTTATATGCGCTGCCCGCAAGGTCTCCAAGCACAGAAAGAATGGAAAGGTCTTTTTCATCAAAAGGCTGGTTGCGCGACTTGTTTATCAGCTCGATAACGCCGACGCATTCCTCCTTCACCCGCATGGGGAAGGCTATCATGTTACGGGATATGTAATTGGTTTTGTTCTGGACATCGGGAAAAAAGCGGGAATCATGCATGACATCATTCAGGATGAGCGGCTCATTGTGAGCAGCAACCCAACCGGCTATGCTGTTACGGCTAACCTTGATGTCCTTCGCATCCGCGCCTTTCGGTCCCAGCGCTATCATAAAACGCAGGGAAGCATCTTCTTTATTAAGCAAAAGAACGGAAGCCGACTCGCATTCCACAAGACACATTGCAGACTCCAGAATTGAAGTCAGCAATGCGTCAGTCCGCGAATAGCTTCCGTTTATTCGAGCATTTATCTCAATGAGTGATTTCAGCTTTTCAAAATCGATACCACCGACTTCACCCATTGAGACGACTCTTTATTTTTCTTCTTTGTGGCTCTTCAAGCTGTCACCGATAGTATAGGCACCGTCATCGTCATCGTTGCTTGATGCCATATACTGGGAAAGCTCAGCGCGAGCCTGCGCCTTCTTGTACTCCTTGATGGAGAATGCGACCTTTTCCTTGTCAACATCGATGGAAACGACATAGACATTCACCTTGTCGCCGGTGTTGTACTTCTTAACAGCTTCCTCGAAGGGAACGTCGCGGTCATCGCTGATGTTTGCCTTGTTCACCAGGCCCTCAATACCATTCGGAGCCTTTACAAACAGACCAAAATCAGTGATTGAAGTAACTTCACCCTCAAGCGTGCTGCCCGGCTTGTACTGGGAAGCAAATTCCTTCCACGGATTGTCAGTCAGCTGCTTGATGCCGATGCGGATACGATGGTTCTCCTGGTCACATTCAGTAACAACAGCGTCAAGTTCCTGCTCGACCTTGATTTCGCTGCCGGGATGCTTGACCTTCTTTGTCCAGGAAAGATCTTCACCGGAAAGGAATGCATCAATGCCTTCCTCCAGCTGCACGAATGCGCCGCTGTTGGTAATCTTCACGACCTTACCGTGCACCTTTGTGCCGACCGGATAATTACCGCTGATAGAATCCCACGGATTTGCAGTTACCTGCTTGAGGCCCAGAGAAACGCGGCCGGCCTGGATATCGTAACCGAGAATCATGCACTCAACTTCGTCGCCTTCCTTGAGCATATCAGACGGCTTGTTCACCTTCTTTGTCCAGCTGAACTCAGAAATGTGTGCAAGACCTTCAATGCCCTCTTCCAGCTCGATGAATGCACCGAATTCGGTAAGCTTTGTGACCTTACCCTTCACCACGTCGTTGACATGATACTTATCTTCGAAGTGCAGCCACGGATCCTCAGAGAAATGCTTGAGTGAAAGATTGATTCTCTTCTTCTCCGGATCAAGGCGGATAACCTTGAGCTCGATCTCCTGGCCCTTCTTTACGAAGTCCTTCGGGCGGGTAACATGGCCCCAGCTCATGTCATTGATGTGCAGCAGACCGTCGAAGCCGCCAAGATCGATAAATGCGCCGAAGCTGGTGAAAGACTTCACCGTTCCCTTCACGCTGTCACCGATACGGACTTCTTCAAAGAATTTTTCGCGGTTTGCGTCGATCTTCTCTTCGAGATACTTGCGGCGGTTAACCACAACATTGCGGCGGCCGTCACTGTAGAGCCGCTCAATATAGAACTGCCCCTTTGTACCGAGCAGTTTCTCTGCTTTCTCGACTTTCTGGCTGTCTGCCTGGCTGATCGGAAGGAAAGCGCTGATACCACCGCCCAAATCAACCATGTAGCCGCCCTTTGTCAGGGATGCAATCTTGCCGTCGACCGCAGTCTTATCATTGAAAGCAAGCTTAAACCCTTCCCAGAGACGCTTCTCATCGGCACGGATCTTTGAAACTTCCGGACCGTTCTTGCCAAACTGGTTGATAAGATACACGGTAATCGTGCTGCCGACCTTCGGGATATCATCACCGAATTCAGAGAGAGGGATTTTTCCCTCAGACTTGCAGTTCACGTCTACAAAAACGGTATCATCCGTCACCTGCACGACTTTGCCCTGAACAAGAGCATTGTCCTCAACCTGCTCCATCTTGCTGATAGATTCCTCTAATTGTGTGTGAATGTCGTCCTTGGAGCCCTGGTCGATATTCTGTTCCACTTCCTTCTGCGCCATTGTCAATCCTTTAGTTTTGAGTTTTGATTCAATTATCTCACAAACCTGATTTATGGTCAAGTCTGAAGTGTCAATATATACCGCATCCGGTGCTTTTTTTAACGAACCTTCAGCCTTGTTCCGGTCCATTTCATCACGCTGGATGATAGCCTGCTTGATTTCTTCAAGGGAAAGCTCGCTCACCCCCTGCTCAAAGCGGCGTTTTGCCTGCACGTCGATGCTTGCATCCAGATAGAACTTATATTCTGCCTGGGGGAATACGACGGTGGTCATGTCGCGCCCCTCACAGATGACGCTCAGGGACTGCACGATTTCCCTCATGCGGGCGTTTACCAGATGGCGCAGCGGTATTATAGAAGAAACTTTTGACACCGAGGCATCGACCCTGTCCTGGTGCAGCTGGTCGTCCACATCCCTGCCGTTGAGGATGAGCCGCGCATTCACGTAATCAAGGTGCTGCTTTGCAGCAAACGCCATGACAGCATCCGTGTCATCCAGGCTGATGCCCGCGTCCAGCAGCGCAAGCGTAAGCGCCCGGTAGAAACTGCCGCTGTTCAGGTACACAATGTGCAGGTGCTCCGCAATGGCGTGTGCAACCGTGCTTTTGCCGGTTCCCGCCGGCCCGTCTATCGCTATGACCATTTTTATAACTCCTTGCTATACAATATTTTAAACAAAATCAATACTCAGTATTTTCGGCGGAAGCTGAAGGGCTGTTCTTGCACTGGCGCAGCAATGCGGCCACTTCTGCATTGGAAAGGTCGCGGAATTCGCCATACTGCAGGCCGTCTACCCCTACGCTGCCAATCCTGATGCGCATAAGGCTCTTTATCCCGATTTCGCGGGACTCAAAAACACGGCGGATTTCGCGGTTCTTGCCTTCAACCAGCACAATCCGCATGCGGCGGGCATTCAGTTCTTCCGCTTCCTTGCAGCGGTAAAACACTCCGTCGATACGCACGCCGGCCATAAAATCCTTTGCAAGCGTGCGCGGCAGCGGCAGACTGGTGTCTACAATGTATTCTTTTTCCAGCTCGGCAGAAGGGTGTGACAGGCGCGCAGCAAAATCGCCGTCGTTCGTAAAGATAATCAGCCCGCAGGAAAACATGTCGAGCCGCCCCACGTTATACAGCCGTTCGCTGTAGCGCGCACGAAGCAGACCGGCAGCGACAGGACGCCCTTTTTCATCGGCAAGGGAGCAGACGTAACCGGCCGGCTTGTTCAGCAGCACATAGCGTTTCTGTTCCTCAAGGCGGATTTCCTGCCCGTCCACGCAGACGGTGTCCGCCGCGGAAACCTTGGTACCGAGCGTTGTAACAGTCTGCCCGTTCACGCTTACGCGCCCCGCAGTAATGATTGCTTCGCTGGCGCGGCGGCTCGCAACCCCGCAGCGTGCCATGTAATGCTGGAGCCGCAGCTCCTCATGCTTATCTTGCAAGTTCGAACCTCTCACTTTCTTTTTCATCAAGCTGCGGCAAATCCGCAATGCTCTGCAAATGGAAGAACTCAAGGAATTCCTTGGTCGTTCCATAGAGGACAGGTTTGCCCGGCACATCCTTCTTTCCCACTTCCTTGATGAATTTCCTGTCCAGCAAAATGCGCATCATGTTGTCGGCATTCACGTGGCGGTAATTTTCTATCTCCGCACGGGTGATGGGCTGGCTGTACGCGATGATTGAAAGCGTTTCTATTGCGGCCTTGCTCAGGCGGCCTTCATTCTTCTTGCCGTAGCGTTCCTTTACAAGATCAAAGCATTCCTTTTTCGGGGTGAGCATCCAGCCGCCGATTATCTGGGAAACCTCAATGCCGCTGTCGGGGCTAAGGTATTTTTCCTTCAGACGCTCAAGGCATTCCACCACGACGTCCTCGGAAAGCTGCGTTATCTTGGCAAGCACTTCCACGCTCTGCGGCTCGCTCTCCAGAAAGAGCACGGTTTCCAGCAGCGCGGTTTCGCCTTCAAGGTTCATGTCCGCACGGCGGGCATCCAGCGCAGCCTGCTCCTCGGCATCTGCATCCTCGTCAAACAGCTTAAAGTTATTATCTTCTTCCTGCTTTTTCATCTCATCTTCAGCATCGGGTGAAGGGCTATCCCCGGCAGCACCTGCATCTTTCGCCACAGCATCCTGTGGCGCCGGCACAGCATGCGTTGTTCCGGCTTCCTGCTGCACGGATTCTCCGGCGGCGGGCTCAGCATCCTGCGCGTCATCCCCGCCGGCTGCGGCACTTTCCCGTGCAACGACGGCTTCCACCGTAGGAACGCCCCGCACCTTCTTCTTGCCGGGAAGCTCCCCTTCCCCGCCTGTGGCACCGTCTGTTACGCTGCCTGCTTCTTCCTGCATATCTTTATGTCTCCAAACATCTTGTTCTGGTAAATGTCCGCCAGCTTGAGCTTAACCGCCTCCAGCACCGCCATGAACGCACAGATGACGTCCAGTTCGTTGCCGCGGCGCGTAATCAGGTCGGTGAACATGCACTCCCCGTTACGCTCAAGCAGTTCGGTCATGAGGGCAATTTTTTCGTTGGGAGAAATATCTTCGCCCATGCTGATGATGCGCTCGTCCGCCCCCACGTCGGAAAGCGTGCGGAAAATCTTCTGCATGTCCTGCAGCAGCGCCCACGAATCCATTTTCTCCCACATGTCTTCGTTTTCCTCAAAGGGAAGGACGCGCTGAATTTTCTTGCGTTCAAAGCTCCACTCGCTCTGCTCTTCCTGCGCTTCCATCAGCTGGGAAAGCTTCTTGAAGCGCTGGTATTCAATCAGCTCGTGCACAAGTTCCGTGCGCGGATCTTCCATGCTCTCGTCGTCGTCATAGGTAACTTCGACAGGGAGAAGCATACGGCTCTTTATATAGATGAGCTTTGCCGCCCATGAATAGAATTCGCTCAAATCCTGCAGGTTTGTATCCACCGAGTAATCAAGATAATCAAGGTACTGCTCGGTTATTTCTGCAATCGGGATGTCGTAGATATTTATCTTGCTCTCCCTGATGAGGCTCCACAAAAGATCCAGCGGTCCCTCAAACTGCCCCGCGGTGAATTTCCGCCGGCGGGCGGGAGCATTTTCGTCCATTTCTTCTTCAAAATCTGCCATATCCTGCACCCCTCATGACGGCGGAACAGTCCGCAAGAACTCCGCCCGCCCCATAAGTTTTTCGATTTTCTGGCCGCCCAGCGACTCCAGCGCCGCGCGGTAGCGTCCCAGGCTGCCAGTATCTACATCGGCATTCCTGCCCAAAAGTTCAAGCAGCGGCACAAGGACAAAGGCCCGCTCCATCATGCGCTCGTGGGGAATGACAAGATCCGGCTCCCGCACGGACAGTGTGCCGAACAATTCAATGTCTATATCCAGCGGGCGCGGGCCGTTGCGGAATTCCCTGTCCCTGTCCCTGCCGAAGCCGGATTCAACCGCATGAATTTCCTGCAGCAGTTCGCGCGGGCTGCCGTCGTAGCAGCCGCCGGCCACCATGTTGAGGAAATCATCCTGCGCGGTAACATAGAGCGCACCCGTGCGGTACACGGACGAGCAGTCCATGCCGCCGAGGATGCGGGACAATGACGCGCAGGCAGCGGCAAGCAGCTGAACCGGCTCCCTGCCGCCATACGCCCGGTTGGAGCCAAGCCCCAGCACCACATACGCCATCTGCTAGAACAGCTCCTCCGGCACAGGCTTGTCCGCGGCGGCAGCCTTTGCAAGCGATGCAGCCCCGGAGCCAGCCGATGAAGCGGCAGAAGCAGGCGGACGACCGCGCCGGGCAGGAGCCTTTGCAGCCTCTTCCGCGGCAGCAGCTGGTGCAGGCACGGCAGCAGCCGCGGGTGCAGGTGCCGCCGTGGCGGCAGCGGCTGCAGGTGAGGCCGGTTTTTCCGCATCAGTGACAAGGGTACCGGTTCCTACCCCCTTGGCACGCATCTGCTTTTCGTATTCGCGTATCTGCTCCTCGGTAACGACGGCGCCTTCCTTAGTACGCAGCACCTGTCCGGGGAAAATCTTTTCGCGCAGGGTGTGTTCCAGCTGGATGCGGTAATCCGGGTTGTTTTCGATGAAACTGACCGCGTTTTCCTTACCCTGCCCCACCTTTTCTTCGCCGCGGGTATACCAGGCGCCGCGCTTGTCAATAAGCCCGTGCTTGACGGCGGAATCGAGGATGCTGGCGCTTGCGGAAACACCCTTGCCGAAGTAGATGTCCAGTTCTACCTTGCGGAAAGGCGGCGCAACCTTGTTCTTGACAATTTTGACACGCACGCGGTTTCCAACCGCTTCCTCGTCGCCCTTGCCGTCAATGGATTCTATGCGGCGGATTTCAAGGCGCACGGAAGAATAGAATTTGAGCGCGTTGCCGCCCGTCGTCGTCTCCGGGTTACCGAACATCACGCCAATCTTCATGCGGATCTGGTTGATGAACACGACGATACACTTGCTCTTGCCGACAATTGCCGTGAGCTTGCGGAGAGCCTGGCTCATCAGACGGGCCTGCAGGCCCATCACGGAATCGCCCATCTCTCCTTCGATTTCTTTCTGCGGGGTAAGTGCGGCAACGGAATCAACAACCACAATGTCCACCGCACCGGAACGCACCAGGTTTTCGCAGATTTCAAGCGCCTGCTCGCCGGTGTCCGGCTGGGACACCCACAGTTCGTCGGTATTCACGCCCAGATTCTTGGCATACACCGGATCAAGCGCATGCTCCGCGTCTATGAACGCTGCTATGCCGCCAAGCTTCTGCGCTTCGGCAACTGCATGGAGCGCAAGCGTAGTCTTACCCGATGATTCCGGGCCGTACATCTCGATTATCCTGCCGCGCGGATAGCCGCCTATGCCAAGGGCTTCATCCAGCAGTATGGAACCGGACGGCACCACATCAATGTTTGTGGCGTCGGTCTTTGTGCCAAGCTTCATCAGCGAACCAGACCCGAACTGCTTTTCAATCTGCAGGCGCGCAGCCTCCAGCGCCTTCAGCTTCTCTGACATTTCCACAGGGGCTTTCTCTTCTGTCGTCTTTGCCACCTTCGTTCCTCCAGGCCATTCCATCCGGAATGGGAGTATTCTGAGGGAAGCCCGGAACCATCTGTCCCGGAACATCCCGGATGTGTTCTGCAGCCCCGAAACTGCCGGCAGGCAGCCCCAGGGCCCTTTTCATCCGTGCGGGAGGCAGCGGCAACGGCTGCACAGCCCCACTATATATAAGATTGACGCAGAATTCCACTTTTGCTCAAGAATTCGCCGAAATTCCGGCAGAAAATCAGAAAAAAACGAGAATCCGGCGTTTTTTGCGCACGGCGGAGCTTATTCTAGCAGATTTTTTGCGTTTTGGGAACAGCGGTATTGCCGGGGCCCACGGCCTCAGCATGAAAACAAAATCTTGGTCCTGAAATCATCATCATACATGCAGCTGCGTCTGCCCCAGGCAAGCGTGTCATAGTCCGGCTGCATTTTTATCCGGTTGTAGATGATCCGCCTGAC
>Ga0256405_10000883_pt1 | contig 90688 bp, 104 predicted proteins | sample RumenRJG_02DNA_FD_189096 | JGI IMG/M metagenome (GOLD analysis project Ga0256405, IMG submission 189096) | Bovine rumen microbial communities from Lethbridge, Alberta, Canada - RJG_02 | ecosystem: Host-associated > Mammals > Digestive system > Stomach > Rumen | place: Canada: Alberta... | reverse complement strand
ACAGGTCATTTAGTATATTACAAAAATTATGATAAATATGTCGTTTTGGTTGTTAAATCAAATAAAAATAAAACTGCAAACTTTATCACAACTTACCATAGCACAAATAAAAACGATATTTTAAAAAAAATGAATGAGGGCGATACAACAATAATTTTCAATAATTTAGACATAAAAAAGGAGTAATTTAAAGAGAGGACTGGAAATATCCCTCTGTCACCTGTTGGTGTATGTCTCCAGATTTACAACATTAAATTACTCTAACAACATTATGACACATTTAAGAAAGGATTACAAGCCTATGAAAAATAAAATTAAACAATTTTTAAAACAACTGATTTGGTGGGAATTGAAGTGTGATAAACCATTATTAGACTTAAAGATATTTAAGAATCGGAATTTTACTCTCGGTACAATATTACTTACTTCAACTTACGGTGTTACATACTGTATCATTGTAATGTTGCCCAAATTCTTGCAAACACTTATGGGCTACGATTCTTTTTTATCGGGCATAGCAGCAACGCCAATGGGATTAGGCACAATTTTAGGTGTTATTGTTACTGCAATATTATCTAAAAAAACAGATTTGAAAAAGGTATCGTTTATGGGTGTCTTTGTGTTTGCATTCGGTACATACCTTTTCTCTTGCCTAAATCTTTCTATTGCACTGATAAATGTAGTAATACCGAATATTATTTTAGGTATAGGGATTACAATGCTTACTGTACCATTAACCACATTAACTTTTACTTATGTTTCAAATTCAGAAATGACAAATGCTTCAAGTATTCAGAATTTAATCAAAAATGTCGGCTGTGCAATAGGTACATCATCAGTCGGTGTTCTTGTTTCAAGATATGCACAAGTTTATCAGACATATTTGGTCGGTAATTTAAGAGATACAAACCCTGTATATTCACAAAAACTTGCGACATTAACAAGTTTCTTTCTATCTCAAGGAGCAGATTATTTTACCGCACAAAGTAAGGCAATGGTTATGGCATATAAGCAGTTAATTCAACAGTCATACTTATCTGCATATATGAATGCTTATAAGATTTATGCGATTACGATTTTATTATCAATACCTTTGGTACTCTTTTTAAAAAAGGAAAACAGAACAGGAGGATAATATGGATAAAGATTTACACGATTTTCTTATGATATATAACGATTTGGACTATATAAGCAGAGCATTAAAAAAACTTCCAAAATCAAAGGCTGAGGAAATATTAAATAAAATTTCTAACGACAATAAAGATGATTTAATAACAGGGCTTAAAACATTGCAGAAAGTAGTACATACTTTACATGAAAATATAAATAATTTATTGTAAAATAATCGATAAGGGATATTATTATGGTACGTAAAACAGCATTAATACTTGAAGGCGGTGCAATGAGGGGCTTGTATTCAGCAGGCGTTCTTGATGTTTTTATGAGAAATAATATTAATGTTGATGTAATTTATGGAGTTTCAGCAGGTGCTTTGTTCGGTTTGAATTACAAATCCCGTCAGATAGGTCGTGCAATAAGATACAATTTAAAATATGCTCACGAAAAGAATTATATGGGTTTGTATTCTCTTATTACAACAGGGAATGTTATGAACAAAGATTTTTGTTTTAACAAACTTGTTTATGAGTTGGATAAACTTGATTTTGAAACATACAAAAACAATCCTGTTGAGTTTTATGCCGTTGTAACCAATTTACAAACAGGCAAACCCGAATATATAAAAATTGATGATGCCGATAAGGATTTGGAATACTTTAGAGCGTCAGGCTCTATGCCTTTTGTCTCAAGACCTGTTGAAATAAATGGTAATCTATATTTAGACGGAGCAATAGCAGATGCCGTACCTATTAAAAAAGCACTTGAAGAAAATTATGAAAAAATTATTGTAGTTTTAACAAGACCGCTTGGTTTTAACAGAAAGAAAAAATCAAATCTTCCATACAAATTATTTTATAGAAATTTCCCGAATTTCGTTGAAACTGCAAACAACTCTTTGAGAAAATATAATGAAACAATGGATTTGATAGAAAAATACGAATCGGAGAATAAAATTATGGTTTTAAGACCGTCTAAACTAATCAAAATGCAAAGAGTAGAAAAAGATACAAATAAATTGCAAGCAATTTATGATTTGGGAGTTTCCGACTGCATAAAAAAACTTGGTGAAATAAATGAGTATCTGAATATCAAAGCCGAAAGTTTTTAAATTCAAACTTTCGGCTTTGTTTGTTAGTTTTGTTTAAATAATTATATATTCTTACCCATATTGTATGCAGTATCCAGTAAATCCTTTCGATTTAGAACATCATTAGGGTTATCAAGTCCGCCGGCTTCTAAGTATCCTTTTAATTCTAAATTACTAAAACAAGCAACCCAGCCTTTTACACCATTCAATACTGTTTGAACAACACCTTTTGAACTATCGGCTGATGTCGTAATTACATAGGTTTCCGTAAAATTTTTACCTGTTGCAAAAAGTGAATTTGCTCTGTCAATTAATGTTTTCATTTGCCCTGACATTTCATAATAATAAACAGGAGTAGCCCAAACTATAATATCCGCTTCTTTCATTTTTAAAGTAATTACATTAGCATCGTCATTTATAACGCATTTACCCAATTTTTGACAGGCAAGGCAGCCTTTACAGAAATTGATTACTTTATCTTTTAAAGTTACAAATTCAACTTCATGTCCTGCATCTTTTGCACCACGTTCTGTTTCTCTTGCAAGAATTTCAGAATTAGCATTTGGTCTTAAACTTGTTGATATAATTAAAACTTTTTTACCCATAATTCACCTCTATTTCAAATTCTCTTTATAAAAACTCTCTATTTTATCAAACGGAATGGCATTTTTATCGCCGCCGTCATACAAATCAACATGGTTTACACCTTTTACTATAAAGAGTTCTTTGTTGTTGCCTTTTAATTTATGATAAGCAGTTTCACCAAAGTATCTTGAGTGTGCATTTTCGCCATGAACAATTAAAACAGGAGTTCTGATTTCATCTGCATATTGCAAAATCGGACATTTTGTTTCATAGATATTTTTGTTTTTGAGTAACGGTTTTTTATTCATATTTTACTTCATTACTACATTTTTTATACCAACACATATTTTTCTTTATACTTGTTTTTATGTTGTAATCAATATATCATATAAAAATTAAGTTTGTACAGGAGAGATTGATGAAAGTAGTTATTTTAAACGGAAGTCCGAGAAAAAATGGTAATACTAAAAAGATGTGTGAAAGTTTTGCAAAAGGAGTAGTTGAACAAGGTGGTGAAGCAGAAATTATAAACCTCTATGATGTCGATTTTAAAGGCTGTCGCAGTTGTTTTGCCTGTAAGTTGAAAGGCGGCAAAAATTTTGGAAGATGTGCTTATCCTGATGGCTTAACTCCTATTTTAGATAAAATAGCTCAAAGCGACGCCATTGTTTTTGCAACACCAATATATTATGGAGACATAACAGGTGTAATGAAAAGTTGCACGGAAAGACTTTTATTTCCATTTTTTGAGTATAAAGAAGGTTTTCCATCAATTGCTCCTAAAAAATTAAAAACAGCAATCATATACACAATGAATGTTGATGAAAAGACTTGCGAAGAATTGTATTCTCCAACCTTAAAGCGTTTCGAATGGTTTGTTGAACTTGTATTTTCAAAACCGCAAAGTATTTTTGCTTATGATACATATCAATTTAATGACTATGATAAATATGTATGCGAATGTTTTGACAAAAATCAAAAACTAAAGCAAAAAGAAGAACAATTCCCAAAAGATTTGCAAACTGCTTATGAAATGGGAACAAAAATGGCAGAACAAGTTATAAATAAATAACATATATTTACCCTTCCCAATTTTTAAGGACTTTCAATATTTCTTCTGCGGTTTCTTGTTGTTTTTGTTGATAGGTATGTCCTGTTTTTTCAATAAAAATCAATTTGTTTTTATCACTATATCTGGGTATTGATTATATGTTCGTCTATTGTATAGTTCAAATCTACGAATATCAATCTCTATGCTTAAGAGTTCTGATATGGATTATTTTTATTTTGTCCATTTTAAAAAATCTAAATTGATCCTAAATACTTTGTTAAATTTTGATATAAATGCTATAAAAGTATGTGTAAATGAAATAGATTTGAGCTATGATTATAAATGTTATAATATTTTATAAATTTTTAATTTTAAAATAAATAATAAGGAAAGAAAGAATTTATGAATTTTGTAGCTGTATTTTTAGGTGGTGGGTTGGGTGCTCTTGTAAGATATATTTTATATCTGATTACCCCTAATTGGACTTATTTACCGCTGGCTACACTTGTTGCTAATTTTTTTGGATGTTTTATTGCAACGGTTGTTTTTGTATATTTTGCAATGAAAAGTGGATTAAATCCTGCATTTAAAATATTTCTTATTACCGGTTTTTGCGGAGGTTTAAGTACTTTAAGTGCATTTTCCCTTGAGTTGCTTCATTTTATTCATGTCTATGACTATATAAGAGCAATATTATATGTGTTATTGACCGTTCTTGTTTGTACTGTTTCAGTTTTACTCGGTGTTTTTCTGGTAAAAAATAGTCTTAGCTAAGGTAGAGTCTTATGTATAATTTCCGGATTAATGATATTTTTTATAGTTTTGAGTTCTTTCAAATTTCTTTTATCCGATCTGTAAATTCGTTTTGTAAATAAAAAAAGAGTCTCATTAAAGACTCTTTTTTTTACAACATATTCAATTGATTATTATTTTTGAATATTCAAATTTTCTAACAGTTGAATATCAATTTTATCTCCGGCTTTTGCTCTGTAATTAAGACCTGGTGTTACAAGTCCAATTAAACCTCCAATAGCAAAACCTACTGGCATACCAATTGCTAAACCTCCAATAACTACAGCCCCTGCGGCAATCCCAATTCCGCATCCTGCGGCTGTTCCGATTGCCATGCCTCCAAGCGTTGAACCTGCACCTTTTCCAAGAGCATTTAACTTTCCTCTGTATAAAAAGTCTTTTTTACTGAATAATTTTGCATCTATAGGAATTTGTGTTCCGTTAGGTAGTTCTACATATTTAAAATCAAGGTATACTTTACCGCTTCTGTTAAATGCTTTTGGTTTTTCTATGTTAGAAACTTCTGCAATAACTCTTGTTGATGGTGGTAAAATTTCTGTTCCTTCATTTGTATATGCCCCGTTTTCAAGTAAGAAAGGAACTTTGTCTCCTACTTTTGCTGATTTACTTGTGAAGTTTTCAGCAAAAGTTAATTGCATTGTGTTATATTCTAATACACTTACAAGCATACCTCTTTTATTTACAACATTTGTGGGTGTCTTTTTGGCTAATTTTTGAGGTAATTTCATGTGTTCCGTAGTTACGGCTTCGGCTGCAAATACAAATGATGTTGCGTTAACAAATGCTATGCATAATAGCAATGATAAAATCTTTTTCATATTCTCTCCTTTTATTGTTTATTATTTTAAGTTAAAATTTTGAAATTTGCAAATTAGAATAAGTAGTTTCTTTTAAATATCTTTGTTTGTAACTTTTTTTATATATTGTACTGTAAGTCATTGACTTGGCGTTCAGTATGCGTAAAATAATAATAAGGGGTTTATTTATGACAAAAAGAAGAGAACAAGCTCTAAGAACTCGCCGGAAAATTTTAGATACAGCTTACGAATTGTTGATAAATAATAAATTTGATGATTTGAAGATTGATGATATTACAAATGCTTGCGGTGTTGCGAAAGGAACATTTTATACTTATTTTAAACATAAAGAAGATGTTGTTTTTGAAATATGCAGAATCTTTTTTGCAAATATCGAAAATCAAATGAAAGAAATGAAAAATAAAACTATTCTCGAGCGTCTATGTTATTATTTTGACGAATTTATGAAAGAAGTTCAAAGATATGGTGTCAATATGACCAGAGTTTGGTTTAAGGGTGTTATTGAACCTGATAAAGTTCCGAAAAATTATGATTCTAAAAAATGGCAATATGATGTTGATATGTTAAAAAATATTTTAAATGATGCTGTTTATAATAAAGAATTAAAAGAGGATACACCTGTTGACCTATTAACACATATTATTATTACTCAACTATATGGAATGATGACTGTATGGTGCATGTCAAATTGTGAATTTAATCCTTTAGATTGGACAGAAAATTTTTCACAAATTCAATTAAAACCAATACTAAAGAATTATTTGATATAAAAGGAAAATTAAATATGAAAATAAGAAAATTAAGAAATTTAGAAATATCTTCAATAGGTTTAGGATGCATGGGATTTTCTCAAAGTTATCCGCCGTTTATTCCTAAAGAAGAAGCAATTGACGTTATCAGAAAAGCCGTTGAGCTAGGGGTAACGTTTTTTGATACAGCAGAAGTATATGGCCCGTTTAAAAATGAAGAGTTGGTTGGTGAAGCACTAAAACCTTTGAGAGATGAAGTTGTTATTGCTACAAAATTCGGATTTGAAATCGGAACTAATGATGATTATAAAGACGGATTTAGACCAATCGGACTTTCAAGCAAAAAAGACCACATAAGACGTGCAGTTGAGGGGTCATTAAGACGACTTCAAACAGACCATATTGATTTATATTATCAACACAGAGTTGATCCTGATACACCGATAGAAGAAGTTGCAGAATCTATGGCAGAACTGATTAAAGAAGGTAAAATCTTATCTTGGGGTTTATCAGAAGCAGGGGCAAATACAATAAGAAAGGCAAATGCTGTTTGTCCTCTTACTGCTGTTCAGAGTGAATATTCTATCTGGTGGAGAGAAGTTGAAACAAACGGAGTTCTTGATACATTAGAAGAACTTGGTATTGGTTTTGTACCGTTTTCACCTTTAGGCAAAGCAGTGCTTACAGGAAGATTTAACAAAGATACTAAATTTGAAAATAATGATTTTAGAAGTACAATTCCAAGATTTTCTTCAGGAAATTGGGAGCATAATATCAAACTTGTTGATTATGTAAATGAACTTGCTAATAAGAAAAATTGTACGCCTGCCCAAATTGCACTTTCTTGGCTGTTACACCAAAAATCGTTTATTGTTCCTATTCCAGGAACAAAAAAACTTACAAGGATACAAGAGAATATTTCATCTGAAAATGTGGTGTTCACTCAAGATGAACTTGTTGATATTCGTACTCACCTTGATTCAATAAAACTCACAGGAAACAGGTATAATGAAGCTCAAGAAAAATTGATTAATAAGGATTAATTTATGAAGAAAGTTTATGCAATAAACGGGAGTCCAAGACGAAATAAAAATACTGCTCAAATGTTGGATAAGGCATTAGAAGGTGTAAAATCAGTTTTTAATAACGAAGAAATAATAACAGAGAGGGTAAATCTTTTTGATTTGAATTTTACAAGCTGTAAGAGTTGTTTTGCCTGCAAACGTAAAGATGAAAAATTTTTGAGAATGTGTGCCCTAAAAGATGATTTAACTCCTGTTTTGGAAAGATTAAAAGATGCAGATGCTCTTATTTTTGGTTCTCCAATTTACTATAGAACCATTACAGGACAAATGCATTCATTCTATGAAAGATTGTTTTTCCCTTATATGCAGTATAAAGAAGGTTATCCCACTCTTGTTGAAAAGAAAATACCAACTGCTTGTATTTATACAATGAATGTTGATGAAAAAGAAATGTCAAAAGACGGTTACAGACAGAATATGGAGCTTTGGGAGAACTTTTTAACTTGGTATTATTCAAAGCCTCTTGTTGCTTATGCTTTTAATACATACCAATTTGATGATTATTCAAAATATATTTGTGAAACTTTTAACGAAGCAGATAAATCAAAGCACAGAGAAGAGCAATTTCCAATTGATTTACAGAATGCGTATAAGCTTGGGCAGGAATTATTAAAATAGGAGATTAGATAATGAAAATAACAGTTATAACCGGAAGTCAGAGAAAAAATGGCGGTTCATCATTATTAGCAGAAGAATTTATAAAAGGTGCTGCAGAAAAAGGTCATGAAATATACAGATTTGATTCCCAATTCAAGAATGTTAATTTTTGCTTATGATGTAATCATTGCGGAATGGGTGAGAATCTTTGTGTGTTCAAAGATGATTTTGCTGAACTAAGAGAAAATCTTTTAAATTCAGATGTTTTAGTTCTTGCAACACCAATGTATTATATGGATTTTTCAGCACAAATAAAGAAAATTATTGATAGATTTTATTCAATAAACACTCAGCTTACAAATAAACCGATAAAAACCATTCTTATAACTTCTCAGCACAGTAATTTTGAAAATCTTGCAAAAGTAATGAATGAAAGTTATGAAAGAATTTTTGGCTGGTGGTTAAAAATGGAAAATATCGGAATAATCAACGCTTACAATGTCTTAAACGGTTCTGATTTAGATGAAAAATATTTAAAGCAAGCATATGAACTTGGTAAATCTCTATAAAACAGATTTTATAACAGTGGCAGACATTTTAATAAATGGTGGCATAATGTCAGTATATTTTCATGTAGATTTAAGACCTCAATAGTATAAGGAGAAAATTATGGAAGAAGTCAGAATAGATGTTAGAACACAAAGTCCTGAAAGAATAGAAGAAGCAAGAAGGAGTGCGGATTTATGTTTTAGAATTAGTCATACAAATCCTACAACACCTGAATGCAAAGAGTTAATCAATGAACTTTTTAATAATACTCTGGGTGAAAATACTGTTATTCATCCTCCCATTTTTACTATTTTGGCAGATAAAGTTAAAATCGGAAAAAATGTTACTATATTGAACGGATTTCAATGTATGTCAGCAGGTGGTTTGACTATTGAAGATAATACAATGATATCTTTGAATTGCACCATTGCAACAAATAACCACGACATGTATGACAGATATATTATTACATGCAAACCTGTTCATATTAAACGTAATGTATGGATTGGTGTGAATGTAACAATACTACCCGGAGTTACAATAGGCGAAAATGCTGTAGTTGGAGCTGGTGCTGTTGTAACAAAAGATGTTCCTGATAATGCTGTTGTTGTTGGTAATCCTGCAAAAGTTATCAGATATCTGGATGCGGAAAAATTCAAAAATTAAGTTAAACAAATAATTTTAAAAAGGAGCAAATGATGAATAAAAAGTTTTTACTATCAATATTTATAGCTGTAAGCATGAGTTGTGGAAATGCGTTTGCAAATTTAAATTATTTAAACCCTGATTACAAGCTTCAAGTTTTACAAAAGATTAATTCACCCAAAGATGTGAAAAAATTAAAGAAATCACAATTAGATTTATTGGCAGATGATTTAAGATACGGTATTATAAATCATACTAACAGTATCGGTGGGCACTTAGGCCCTGATTTAGGCTTTGTTGAACCAACAATTGCCTTGCATTATGTTTTTAATTCTCCAAAGGATAAAATTGTATTTGATGTTTCACATCAAATTTATCCGCACAAAATGTTGACAGGAAGAAAGGATGGATTTTTAAGTCCTATTAATACTAAAATTTCCGGTTATTCAAATCAAGATGAAAGTGAACATGATTTCTTTAAAGTAGGTCATACCTCAACTTCTCTGGCATTATCTACAGGAATGGCTAAAGCAAGAGATTTGAGAGGAGAAAAATATAATATTATTGCTGTCATTGGAGATGGTTCGTTATCCGGTGGTGAAGCATTTGAAGGATTGAGTAATGCTGCCGTTTTGGGAAGTAATATTATTATTGTAGTAAATGATAATGAAATGGCTATTGCAGAAAATCATGGCGGACTTTATACTGCACTTAGAAGATTGAGAGAAACTAACGGAAAAGCAGAAGATAATTTTTTCAAATCAATGGGTTTTGAATACTATTATCTTGAAAATGGAAATAATACGAATGCTTTAATTGATTTATTCTCAAAAGTTAAAGATACAAAAAAACCGACAGTTGTTCATATTCACACATTAAAAGGTAAAGGCTATGCACCCGCAGAAGAACAAAAAGAAAAATATCACTGGCAGTTGGCAGGATTTATGAATGCTAAATGCGGAACTGTTGCAGAAAACTATAATACAATAACTTCTGATTTTATTTTAAAAAAGCAAAAAAAAGATAAATCGCTTATGGTTGTTAGTCCTGCTACACCTTCTGCAACAGGTTTAACTCCTGATGTAAGAGAAAAATTAGGAAAAAATTATGTTGATGTAGGTATAGCTGAACAACAAGCAGTAGGATTTGTTTCGGGTGCTGCAAAAGGCGGTGCTACCCCTATTTTAGAGGTTATGAGTTCTTTTATTCAACGTTCATACGATCAGTTATCTCAAGATTTGGCATTAAATAATAATCCGGCTACAATCCTTGTGTTTGGCGGTGGTATTGCTCCTGCGGATATGACGCATTTAAGTATTTTTGATATTTCGTTAATAAGTAATATTCCAAATATTGTTTATCTTGCACCAACAAATAAAGAAGAATATATTGCTGTGTTAAATTGGTCAACAACGCAGAAAGAACATTCTGTTGTAATAAGAGTACCAAATGGTGCGGTAGTTTCAACAGGAAAAGCCGATAAAACCAATTATTCAAAGTTGAATAAATATAAAGTTGAAGAAAAAGGCTCTGATATCGCAATTATTGCGGTTGGTAATTTTTATCAATTAGGTAAAGAGGTTAAAGCAGAAATTTCAAAACAACTTGGAATAAATGCTACATTAATTAATCCTGTATATTTGTCAGGTATTGATGAAGAACTTTTGAATAATCTTAAAAAAAATCATAAACTTGTCATAACACTTGAAAGTGGTTTAATTGATGGGGGGTTTGGTGAAAAAATTACAAGATTTTACGGTAACTCTGAGATGAAAGTTCTAAATTATGGTGCTAAAAAAGAATTTACAGACAGAGTTCCTCTCGACAAATTATATGCAAGATTTCATCTTACTCCTGAACTTATAACACAAGATATAAAAAATATAACAGGAGATTAATAAGATGCAAATCAAGATAATAGGATTTATATTAATACTATTTATATCAGTAATTTTTATATTGTTTAAATCAAATAGAGGAGGAATCAATATGATTGAAGTAAATACAGATGATAATGTTCATAAAATATTGGTTGCATATTTTTCAAAAGCCGGGGAGCAATATTCAGTTGGAAATATCATAGAAGGTAATACTGCTATTGTTGCCAAAATTATAGCTGATAAACTAAAAGGAGATTTATTTGAAATTAAAGTTAAAAACGATAACTATCCTAAAGATTATACAAAATTAACAGAATATGCAAAATCAGAAATGGTACAAAATGTAAGACCTGAAATAGAGGGAAAGATAGAAAATTTTGCAGACTATGATGTTATTTTTCTGGGATATCCGGTATGGTGGGGAGACAAGCCTATGCCTGTTTACACATTTTTAGAAAGTTATAATTTTAACGGAAAAACAATAATACCTTTTGCAACTCATGAAGGAAGCGGTTTTACCGGTATACAAAATATGGATAAAACTGGTGCAAAAGTTTTAAAAGGACTAGGAATATACGGTCATGTCGCACAAAATAATAAGGTAGAAACTGAAAAACAGGTTTCTGAATGGTTGAAAGGATTAGGTTTTTAATGAAAAAAATATTACTTTTAATTCTAATCCTATCATTTGCAGTACAAAATAGTTGCTTTGCTATTAATAATAAAAATAAAGGAGAAAATAAAAAAATGGATAAAATAGTACAAACTGCAGGAAGAGATAATTTAGGACAATTTGCACCTGAATTTGCACATTTTAATGATGATATTTTATTTGGTGAAAATTGGAATAATCAAGATATAACAATCAAAACAAGATGTATTATTACCATTGTTGCTTTAATGTCTCAAGGGATAACGGATTCATCAATTAAATATCATTTGCAAAATGCAAAAAATAATGGTGTTAGTAAGGAAGAAATTGTTGCTGCAATAACGCATACGGCATTTTATGCCGGATGGCCAAAAGCATGGGCAACATTTAATTTAGCAAAAGAAATATGGAATGAAAAAACGCCTATATTATCTGATAAAGATAAATATGCAAAAACAATAATATTTCCTATAGGTGAGCCAAATACTGCATATTCAAAATACTTTGTAGGACAAAGTTATCTTGCACCTATTTCAACAAATCAAGTTAATATATACAATGTAACTTTTGAACCAAAATGCAGAAATAATTGGCATATACATCACGCAAAATCAGGCGGAGGACAAATGTTAATAGCAGTTGGCGGTCGAGGATATTATCAGGAATGGGGTAAAGAACCTGTTGAAATGAAACCGGGTGATGTTATAAATATTCCTGCAAATGTTAAACATTGGCACGGAGCATCTAAAAACAGTTGGTTCTCTCATTTGGCAATAGAAGTGTCAGGTGAAAACATTTCAACAGAATGGCTTGAGGAAGTTAATGAAAATGAATATAATAAACTAAAATAAAGGAAAATTTATAATGAAAAAATGTAAAATAACAGTATTAAAACGTACTTTTGATGAAGAACTTTCCTTAGAATACGGAGTAGAAGGGCTTACTCCTTGTCCTTTGCTTAAAGAAGGACAAGTTTTCTATGCGGATTGGGAGTGCCCTAAAGGTTTTTGTAATGAGGCTTGGAAAGCAATTTATCAATATGTATTTACGCTTGCTCACGGTGGTGCTGTTAATGAACTTTTTTATTATGGTGATTGGATAAAAAACCCGGGTGTAGCTATATGTTCTTGTAATGATGGGTTAAGACCTGTGATATTTAAAATTGAGACAGAAAATTAAATAAAGGAGAAATTATGAGTAAAAAAGTATTAATAATATCATCATCGCCTCGTAAGGGTGGTAATTCTGATGTTTTATGCGATGAATTTTTAAAAGGTTCTAAAGATGCAGGTCATAATGCAGAAAAAATATTTTTAAGAGATAAAAAAATAAATTACTGTACAGGTTGTGGTTTTTGCCAAACAAATAATTATACAAAATGTTCTCAACCAGATGATGTTAACGAATTAATGGATAAAAATGAACAAGCTGATGTAATTGTTTTTGCAACTCCAATATATTTTTATGCAATTGCAGGACAAATGAAAACATTTATTGATAGAATTTGTTCCAGATATACTCATCTTCCGAATAAAGAATTTTATTATATAATGACTGCTGCTGATTCATCACAATCTGCCATTCAATTTGCTTTAGGAGAATTTAAAGGTTTAATGGCTTGTTTAGAAAATCCTATTGAAAAAGGTTATATATTCGCCGGCGGAGTTTGGCAAAAAGGTGAGATTAACGGAACTTCTTATTTACAACAGGCTTATGAATTGGGTAAAAATGTTTAAAGTATAAATCACGAATATACCTGCAAAAAAGGCGTTTATATCTCACTTAACAATCTTAATTTAGATTATATTGATTTATATCTTATTCATTAACACTATTTTGATACAATAGGTGCGTGGAAAGCGTTAGAAGAAGCTGTTAAAGAAGGAGAAATCCGTTCTCTTGATACAGGTAAAGGCTTCCATAATCCTGATGATTTATCATTTGGAGAAACTTTATTGAAACCTTATAAAATTCATGATTAATAAAAATATTTTTAAAAATTCCAAATAAAACGTTGAATTTTTCTGAATAAAGAAACTTTCATATTATTATCTTTTTTTGTTACAGATACGATATTGTAAGTGTCAGGTTGCGTAGCTCGATGATATTTTTTATCAGATAATCCGAATAGCATAACGTAAGAAGCTTTATAGTTATCAGGGATTTCAAGATATTCTGAAAATTCCGGAAATAATTTTAAACACGCTTCTGCAAGTCCGCACCATAGCGTTGCAATACCAAGACTTTGTGCATATAATTCAAAATAACTTAATGCTATTATTGGGTCAATATCTTTGCAAGGTGCATCAAGTGGTGATGAAACTACTACCATGTGAGGTGCATTTCTAAATATTACATCTTCTCCTGAAAGTATTGCCTTTGTGTATCTTGAAAATTTTTTCTTGATTCCTTTAAAAGGTGTTTTCTTAAGCGTATGTACTAATTTTGTATTAACTTTATTTCTGAAATCATGCATAACGTCAATGTCATCAATAAACGAGAAGTGTAGTCGATGATTATTAACTCCGGTTGGAGCCCAATTTAACATGTTTTTTAACTTATTCAATCTTTCGCTATCTAAATTTTCTTGTTTATATTTACGATAACTTCTTCTCGATTTTATAAGTTTCAATAATTCATTAGAATCAATATTCCAATTATTATTTTCAGAATTTTCAGGATTTTTACCCCATAGGGTCAAAGCTCCTGTAGGGCATATTGCCATGCAGTGCTGGCATTTTATACATTTTTCATCTCCCTTTTTTCGAAAAATTGGAATATTTTTGTCTTTATCCATTTTTATGCAATGTGTAATACAATCATTTACGCATTGTGCACAGTGTATACATTTTTCTTCGTCTATTATTAAATTTTTGTTCATTTGAATATTCTCCTTTTTTATTTTATTATAATATGTTTTTATATTTTACATACTAATTTTAATAAATATTGCTGTCTATTATGTGATTTATTTCTATTATTAAAAAATTATAGGGTGCTTTATTGTGTTTAGTTATTTACGAATATTAGAATTTTTATGCTAAAATTTTAATATTATGATAACAACAGAAAATCTAACAGTACGTTTTGGTACAGAGGCTTTATTTGAAAATGTAAATATAAAATTTGCAGAAGGTAATTGTTATGGACTTATCGGAGCAAACGGTGCCGGAAAATCTACTTTATTAAAAGTTCTTTCTGGAGAACTTGAACCTACAAGCGGAGAAGTTCATATAAAAAAAGGTCAAAGAATAGCTGTTTTAAAGCAAAACCATTTTGAATTTGACGAATTTACACCAATAGATACAGTAATTATGGGACATAAGCATCTTTATGAAGTTATGAAAGAAAAAGATGCACTTTATTCAAAACCGGATTTTAATGATGAAGACGGCATAAGAGTTGCAGAGCTTGAAACTGAATTTGCAGAAATGGACGGCTGGCAGGCAGAATCGGATGCTGCGTCTCTGTTAAATGATTTAGGTATTTCTCAGGATTTACATTATTCTTTAATGAAAGATTTATCTGGCAGTGAAAAGGTTAGAGTTCTTTTAGCTCAGGCTTTATTTGGTACTCCGGATATTCTGCTTTTAGATGAACCTACAAACCATTTGGATTTAAATACTATTACTTGGTTAGAAGATTTTCTAATAGATTTTCCTAATACTGTTATTGTTGTTTCGCACGATAGAAAATTTTTAGATAGAGTTTGCACTTATATTGCAGATATTGATTTTAGAAATATACAACTTTATACCGGAAATTATTCTTTCTGGACACAAGCCAGTGCTTTAATCAGAAAACAAAAAGAAGAACGTAATAAAAAGATTGAAGAAAAAGCTGAAGAATTCAAAAAATTTATTGCAAGATTTAGTGCAAATGCTTCAAAAGCAAAACAGGCAACTTCGAGAAAAAATATGCTTGAAAAATTAACTTTAGAGGATATAAAACCTTCTACCAGAAAATATCCGAGTATAAATTTTAAATACTCAAAAATGCCCGGTAAAGATGTTCTTTCTGTTAAAGGATTAAAGAAAAGTTTAAATGATGAACTGTTAATTAAGGCATTATCTTTTGATGTTGTACAAGGTGAAAAAATTGCATTTATTTCAAAAAATCAATTAGCGGTAAGTGCCTTGTTTGATATTTTAGAAGGGAAACTGGAACCTGATGAAGGAAGTTTTACTTGGGGTGTTACAGCAACACATTCTTATTGTCCAAAAGACAATAACGAATTTTTTATTGAAAATAAAAATCTTATACAATGGCTGGCACAATATTCTCAAGAACAGCATATTAGTTTTTTGAGAGGGTATTTGGGCAGAATGCTTTTTTCCGGTGAAGATGCTGAAAAATCTGTAACTGTTCTATCCGGCGGTGAAAAAGTAAGATGCATGTTTGCAAAAACGATGATTGAGGAATCAAATGTTTTAATTTTTGATGAACCTACAAATCATTTAGATTTAGAAGCTATTACTTCTTTGAATAATGCTTTGATTGATTATACAGGAACTGTTTTATTTACATCTCAAGACTATCAATTTATAAATACTGTTGCAGATAGAATAATTGAAATAACTCCAAATGGATACTTAAATTATCAGACAAAATATGAGGATTATCTTTCAAATTCTGAAATTCAAAAGAAAAGAGATCAGCTTTATAATATGCAGATAAAAACTAAGAAATAGGCTTAAACACTAAAACTTTCACAAAGTTGTTTTGCCATATCACTTATTTCCGCAATATCTTCAATAAGTGCTTCCTCTCCTAAAGATTCCGCTAAAGGAGCAAGTGTTTGTGCTTTTGCTGATAATTGCATTGCTGTTTTTATTGCGTTTATTTTTTTATCGAACATTTCTGTAGCTAAGATATCATCAATTTTCATAAATTTAACTTGCCTTTAAAATTTGTATTTCAGCCTAATGAACAAACTATTTTAATTATGTTATACGTTTTTTATTCCATAATTTTAAACTTATTTAACATGTTTATTTTGTTTTGTTAAGTTATATTCACTTCTTAAATCGCATGTGTGTTTAAAATTATTCCATTTATAATTATATTTTTGGCAATTCTCTTTATTTATTTTAAAAGTAGTATTATCTTTTGTAGTTGCATCCAATCCTTGTGCACAAATTCCTGTTTTATAACATTGTTGAATATTGTTTATTTTTTTTGTTGCAGGCATATTACCAAAAACGATAAATAATAAAAAACAAAAAATTACTATTATAATTTTAATTCTAAAGTATAAATTTTTTAAAAATATTGATGTTAATATCATAAGAATTAAAAATATTGAAATTATAACATATATAATAAGTTGAAATTCAAAGTGTTTTAATATATGTTGTGCAATAAAGCATATTATAAATAATTTTGAAAGAATAAAAATACTTATCAAAATGCTGAGAATTATATATAAAGTTGTTGTATAAAATTTTAATTGTTTCATTTTCTTTTTCCAAATTTTCTTTCAAGTATTCCAATTGGAAAATTATAGTAAAAATTTTGTATAGAACTTATTATAACATGATTAAAGTCTTGTGTACGATAATCAATTAGGAACTGAAAAAATAAAAGAAAATAAAAATACTTGATTTAAAAAAAATTTTATGATAATTTAAGAGAGTGAACGGTGAGGGCTATTAGCTCAGGTGGCTAGAGCGCACCCCTGATAAGGGTGAGGTCCCTGGTTCGAGTCCAGGATGGCCCACCATTTCTAAAAGAGCCAAAAAGGCTCTTTTTTGTTGCTTTTATAATTCTAACAAGGTAATACCAAATCTAAAGTTAGAATTTTTTATTCTTTTCTTGTTTTCTTTATCAATTTAAAATAATAACAAAGCCAAATCACAAATTACTTTTATTTGTTCTTTTTTTGCTGGTTTTGATTTATCAAATGTATAAATAAATTCGGGGTTTCAATCTTTCATGTAAAATCAGGGCGACAATTTTTATTTAAGTAAATTTATAAAATATATCTTATGGACAAATTCTATAAAATAAGGTTGTTTTAATTCTTCTATAAAATATTTAGTAAAAAGTTTAAAAATTTCTGATTGCAACGCTTCATGTCCACCATTGTTTCTTTGTTTTGTTTTTAGTATTCAGTTCTTATATTGTTCCCGTTTTTATTTTATATTAATCTTCACATCTGTTAATATTAAACTAAATACTGGCAATTTTTATTAAAAAATCTATTTTTAATACATGTATTGGTGTAGGTTTTATGCAAATTTATAATATAGGATTAAAAATTCCACAAGTAAACTTCAAATCAAATGCGGTAAAAACACATACGGCAGAATATATGCCTGATTCTTTTGTATCATCAAAACCTTCGCCTGAACAAGCAATTTATGATTTAAAAAAAATCAAAACTTCGGATGGAAAAGAAAGATTTAATAAAGATGAAATCAGTCAATTCAATAATTTATATAAGAAAAATCAAATAGATTTGGAAACGGTAATAACTTTTTCTGATACTAATCTAAATATAAAAAATATGAGTTCAATTTATAAGTTATATCAAACTTCGTTAAAAGATGGAATTGATATGAAGAAAAATGCATATAATGTAATACATAATAATGTTAAAACTATCGAAAATCTTGGACATAAAGCAGGGATACATCAAAGTCTTTTTGATAACCAAAATGAGTTTATTATAAAAGATGAAACTGATAATATAAGATATACTTATTCTAAAACCGGAGAAAATCTTGCAAAATCGTATTTTGAGGATAAACAAGCTGGTGAAAAAATTATTCGCAAAGTTACAACGGAAGATTACAGAGCAAATTCTGTAAATGTTAAATTTCAAAATACAGAAATAAATAAATACACAAATAAAATAGAAAGATGTTCTACATATAAAGAAATAATCAGTTATAGAGATAATAACGGAAATATCGCATATAAAAAAATATCCACAAAGTCAAAAGATGTTCCCGGAAACACTAATATACAATTAGTATATCCAAATGGAACAATAAAAGATTTGTCGAAGGCAGAGAAAGACGAAGCAACTGGTATAGTAACAATTAAGAAAGATTTTACCTCTCCTGATGGAACAAATACAAAATACTTGTACGAAGATGATCCACAAGGAAATAGAATTATTGATTACCGAATTACTGATGCAAAAGGAAAAATAATTTATCAAAATTCACAAACTTTTGAAAAAATTTCTGATACAAAATTTATAAGTTCAAATGATTCAAGAAAATATGAAATAAATCTGGATAATCAATCTATTTCAGTAAAAGAATTAGGGCTTGGAAAAGAAGAAACTATTAAATTTAAGAAAAAAATAGAAAAATTTAATAGAGAAGAAATGATAAATCTTCTAAAAAAAGTGCCGGGACATATGCTTATGGAAGCAGCCCAAGATGTAAAAAAATACAACGGACTTCAAAAGGATGAAGCTCTGCTTGCACATTCTATTCCTACTGAAAAGATAATAGCTTCAGCTGATAATTTGTTTATATTTTTACATGAATTAGGACACATTAAAGATGCTGAAACAATAAAAAGTAAAAATGGAATGAAAAGACATAATGAAGAAAGTCAGTATTCAGGGAATAAAAAAATTCAAGAAACCTACACAAAAGAGCTTAAAAATTTTATAAAAAAATATCCACATGAACAAAGAGAAGAGGCAGGTTATTTCCTTGAAAACGAAGCTCATTATGCCGGTAAATGGGGCGCATTGGGGGAAATAGTAGCTGAAGCAAATGCAATTGGCTCATCTATTACAAATAAAGACTCAGAAGAAATTCTTTTTAGAGCTGACTATTTACAAGAAAATTTCCCAAAAACGATAGCAGAAATTAAGAATGCAATGCGTTGGAAAGATGATATAAATGCTATTGAGTTTTACGGAACATAATAAAAATAACTAAATACGTTATTTTTTATTTTATACTATTTTAAAAAATCAAATTTTATTTTATCACCCGGCAAAATCAATATATCATCTCCATCATTTAATAAACCTGTTTTATAATTTACATCATCTTTTAAATCGTTTTTATATTCTTCAGATAGAAGACTTTCTGCAATAGAAAGAGGTTTTATTACCGTAGAATCATAAGTTTTAGGACGTCCTGTTATATCAGTATCCGCAGAATAAACATTCATATTTGCTATAGAGGAAAAAGAAGAATCTGCTTCTCTTAAAAAGTTTTCACCAAATTTAATATGTTTTCGCTTATATACAGTTTTTATTTCTTGTTCAACATTGTATTCCCTATTATTTAAATCAAAATATTTTATAATAGTAAAAGTAAAACTTGCTTCTTTAGCACCCTTATTTGGACTTTTAACATCTGTTAAAGAGCCGACAACTACATACCCTTTTTTTAGTTGAATTTCCGACAAAATAACATCTTTTAAAACTTCTATTTTTACAATATTTTTTGGATAAGCAGTTGAAATTTCATCTATTGCTTTTGCTTTCAAAACTTGAGCACTTGTAGATAATTGAAAAGAAACAAATATTAAAAATAACCATATAAATTTTTTCATTCTATTTAACCCTTTTTTTTGACGCAAAAAATATAATACAAAATATAATTGCAATTAAAATACCGACAATATTTGCATATAAAGGTTGAATATTAAACCCTATTTTATCTTGAAAAATGTAGCTTACAATAACCGAAGTCATAAATAATGCAGGTATTAAAGTTATATAATAATTTTTAGATTTTTTCTTTAAGTAATAAGTCAATGTCCACAAAACTAATGCCGACAAAGCTTGATTTGCCCAACCAAAATACTGCCAAAGAGTAGTATAATTCAATCTGCTTAAAATAACACCGCAAGATAAGATGAATAAGCTCAATAATAAACGCTTAAAATTAGTTTGTTTTTTAATATTTAAAAAATCAGTAACAGTTAATCTTATTGAACGAAAAGCAGAACCCCCTGATGTTATTGATAAAGCTACTATCGAAAGAATAGTTAGTGCACCTCCGGTATTACCAAGTAATCCCGTTGAAATCAATGAAACAACTTCTCCTTGACCTGATGTATGAATAATTGTATAAAGTTCGTTAGAATTATGGAAAAAAGCCATAGAAAGAGTAGCCCATATTAAAGCTATAATTCCTTCAGTTACCATCGTCCCGTAAAAAATTATTCTACCATCTTTTTCATTAGGTAAACATCTTGCCATAATTGGAGATTGAGTAGCATGAAAACCGCTAATTGCCCCACAAGCTATTGTTATAAACAACATAGGGAATATACCGATATGTTCAGGATGCAAGTTTGAAAATGTCAATTGAGGATAAAATGGTAATCCTGATTTAAACAGCATAATCATAACTGATACAGTCATAACAAGTAATAGAATTGCAAAATATGGATAAATTTTTCCCATAATTTTATCAATTGGCATCAAAGTCGTAAGAAAATAATAAGTAAATACCACAACTATCCAAAAATTTAAAGATGTATGTGATAAATCTGCAATCATTTTAGCAGGATTAACTGCAAATACTGTTCCTAATAAAAGCAATAAAATTAAATAAAAAATCAAAAATAATGTTTTAAAATTCTTACCAAACAATTTTTCAGTTACATAAACAATAGATTTACCTTTAAATTTAAGAGAAATCATCCCTGTTAAATAATCATGAACACCTCCTGCAAAAATACACCCAAATACAATCCATAACAAAGCAATCGGACCATATACTGCCCCAAGAATAGCACCAAATACAGGGCCTAATCCTGCTATATTTAAAAATTGTATTAAGAATATTCTCCACAAAGGCATTTTTACAAAATCTACACCGTCGGCATACCTTACTGCAGGTGTAATTCTGTTTTCATTTATACCCCAAATTTTTTCGATAAACTTAGAATAAATAAAATATCCTGTCAATAATAACCCTACTGCTATAAAAAACAAAATCATTTTTAACCCACCCAATAAAGCAAACTATATCATTGCATAGCGTAATTATAACATAATTAACCATATTTATCCTACCACAAAAGATATAACAGCAAAAAATATATAAAATTTTTGTAAAATATTGTTATTTTTTAATCAAAAAATGTCAAATATATTTTTTATATGTGTTAAGAAATACAGATACATAATTGTAAAGGATTTTATGGGCGAATTTAATATATCTTTTTCAAAAATTAATTCAAAAACATTGAGTAGTAATATATCTGGGTCGCAAATATCAAATAATTCTCCTTCAGGTGTTAGTATTTTTTCTGCAGATGAACTTCCTGATGATAAACCTAAAGCTTTAACAAAAGAGGAAATAAAAGCAGAAAAGAAAAGACTAAAACAAGAAGAAAAAGCTGAAAAAAAACGAATTAGTACAATTCCAGACGGAATAATACAGGGAGGAAAACAAGGTTCAACAGCTGGCGATTGTTGGCTTTTAGCCGAAATGAATTCCATGGCAAAAACTGATTGGGGAAAAGAAGCATTTAAAAAAGCTATTTTTGTAGGCGATAACGGCGACTATATTGTTCACTTTAAAGGTGTTAATAAAGATATTTTAATAACAAAAAAAGAATTTGAAAAAGCTCAAAAAGATTCTGATTATTCATCAAATGATGCAGATGCATTATTGTATGAAATTGCAGTTGAACGACATTTTCAGAATGAAAAAATTAATAATGGCTCTATTAAAGGAAATGATTTAGCAGGAGAAGATTCTCTCCAATATTTATTAACAGGACATAAAGGCAGACAAACACAAAATATTAAAGAAATGGAAATAGTTTTGAAAGCTATGGGTGCAAACCAAGAAAATAATAACGAAATATCTGCAACTTATATTTATCATGATAACAATCCTGAAAATACAGGTGATATAGATCATGCAATGTCTATACAACAAGTTATTTTAGATAATAACGGTAATCTTGATAAAATTATTGTATTAGATTCATATCATCCCGATAAACCAAAAACCTTAAGTTACAAATCTTTAAAAAATAATATTAAACTTTTTGGTTACGTTACCTCACCTAAAAAATAATTTTTAATTTATACTTTATTTATTGTAATAAACCTAAAGATTTGAAAATATTTACCGTTATAAATAGTTATAATAATTTTTTTGCTAAAATATGCACAAAAATTATGCTTACGCTGTAATAAAGACTAATAAATCTGGCATAATTAAAATGTACATTAAATAACAAAATAATTAGTACTTTAACTGAAAGGAGAAAAATATGAGCAGTATCAGCGGAAATCTTAATCAAGTAAAACCTCAAATAAAAAAAGAGGAAGATAAAGCACCTATTAATCCAAAAGCAGAAATTACAAAAAAAACAGAAGTCGAAGAAAAGAAAACAAAAGGCCTGTCTAATGCTGGTGGAGGTTTTATCGGATAACCTTCTATCTGACATAAGTATTAAGATTTAATTATTATTTAAAATAATAAAAAATAGTTTCATTGGCTTTTTAAATACATTCTTTAAAATGTTTTATTTTATTTAAAAAATGTAAAATTAGGCAACGCACTTTCTTATAGTACGTTGCCTATTAATATAAAAAAGCTCTAAATGTTTGATTTCAAAACATAAGTAGAGCTTTTTAATAAGAATTTATATTTTTAATATTTCATTATTGTTTAGAAGGTAAAACCGGTTTTTTACCATTTTTGAACCAGATTACTTCTCCGTCATTTTTATTATCACCTACAACAGCACCATCTTTATCGTATGCATAAGGTTGTTTTTCAAGCGGTAATTTTTTACCATATGAATTTACATCAATGATAGAAACCGAATCATAATATTTTAAGAAATCTTTATATGAAATATCTGCATCATAAGATGTATTCCAAGGGTTTGTACATCTCATTTTTAGTTCACCATTTGCATCTTTATGTGGTTCAAGGGTGTAAGCATGGAAACCATAAATACCTGCTGAAGCAGCAACAGGGTTTTCAACTCTGCTTCCTCCGGCTCTTGTTCCACCTGTCATTATATAATTTTCATTAAAATTAGCTTTTTTCAACATAGGAGTTACAGTTTTTTCTTCAAGATCTAAATTGTATTGTCTGAATCCTCCAAAGCCCATTCTTTCAAGAACTTCAAAATTATAACCGCCTAAAGCACCTCTGTAGAAATCAGCCGCACTATGGAATTTATCTGATTTATTATCAGGGTCATTTTTTAAGTCTGCGAATTTTAGACCGTTTTCGTCTTCTTCGTAGTAAATATTGTAATAATTATCATCACGGCATACTACAATTGTTCTTGACGGGTCTTTTTTGGCTTCAATATAATCATTCAATCTTTTTTCATGCCCTTCTAATGATTTTTGAGCCTTAACTTTTTGTTCGCCGGTTGAATTAGCAACTTCAGCCTTTTTAGCTTCAATTTTTTGACCCATAATTTCTCTAAATTTAACATCAGCTTTGTTTACAGAATCCAAACCGTAAGCATCTTCCAAAATTCTGATACCTGTTGAACCTTTAAGTGAATACTTTTGAACTCTGTCTTTTGGTAATTCAGCATTTTCATATTTGTATTCGCCATAACCGTTTTGGAATTTAACAGTTACGTCCTTTCCGTTTTGGTGAAAAGCATCATACAATGCAACTCTTGCTTTAGGGTTTTGCATTACGGTATTTAATGTAGATACAAGATAACAATCACCTATACTTTGTTGTTGAGTTGTAAATCTCTTTGCAGGTGGAAACAACTTAACGAACATGTCTTTATCCATATCCAATTGTTTTGAATCTTTTTCTGATGTTTTTACGTAAATTTTATCTTCATCAGCAACTTTAAATACATCACCTATTTTTGTTTTTGCATTACCTTCTTTTTGAGATTTTACAGTAGGAACATAAACATCTGCAGGGTTTTTACCGGCTTTACGAGCTTCATAAACCATGTCTAAATCTTTTGCAAGATTATCATTCATTTTTCCTGTTTCCCAGTAATTACTTACTGTAGATTCATCAATATCACCGGTTTTAATTAAACTCAATTGCATCATGACATTTGAAGTTTGTTCATCACCTTTTTGTAAAACTCTTTTTAAATTTTTTATATCTTTTAAAGATGTCATAACTAGACCTGCTTCATATATTGCTTTTGAAGCTTGAGCGTCATTATGAACAAACGGTACAGGTTTAGTTTTTGTTCTTGGTTTAATACCATTCATAGCTTGAAATGTTTCTGCACTAGGCATTTTAGAAGTTTGATTAGGTATTGTTTGCGTTGTATTTTGAGAAATTTTATTTTCTTTTTTTACTTCTTGCTTACCAAAAAACGGTATTACTGATTGAATTGAGTTTACTTTCATTAAATCTACCTTCCTACACATGTTCCTTTATGTTTATTTTAAGCCTCGTAATAAAAATAATTGCCTTATTAAGTGTAAATTTTACAAAATCTTTACATTTATACACGATTTTTAATACACATTTTAATAACTATAGGATAAATTATTGTAGAAAATATACTTAAGAAAAAGTATAAAATAACTCGTTTATATAAATCAAAAAAAGTTCCTGACACAGCGAAGTAAATAGCATGAGTTAAGATATACATGCAAATAATTCCGATTATAGCGATAATAAATTTGAAATACCATTGAGTTTTAGGAACTTCATATTTTATATATTTTTTATCAACGTAATAACCCAAGCATACACCGGCCAATAAAGTCAATTCACTATAATACGACATTATCTCTTCTTTTATTATTCCTGATAAAATACAAGATACAACCAAAATTGCAAGTACTAATACAGCTCCACCAAAAATTAAATAACCTTTTTCTTTTTTATCAATCCAATTAATAAATTTGCTTACAGCAAAGATATATATTATTGAAAACAAGCAACCTATAATAACATCTTGCGGAGTGTGAACCCCTAAATAATTTCTTGAAAACAAAACTGCAAAACCTAATAAAATAAAAAACAAACTTAAAAATTTATTTTTCCATGTGGCAATAGAAATTCCTGAAATAGCAGTAATACCTCTTACTGTGTGTCCGCTTGGGAAAGAATAGCCTGGAGCATGTGCAATAGCAGCTTTTACAGGTTCTACTTTATCAGATAAAATCCAAGGTCTTTTTACAAAGGCAAGTTCTTTCAATAAATCTTTTGTCATCATTCCAAGCTGCAAAGCTGTAAATAATATAAACCCTGATTTTTTATCTATAAGCCAATAACATAAACTAACAAATATATACGGCATAATAGACTCTGCCAATTTTGTTATATTTAAAAATAATATATCTAACTCCGGTGTTCTCAAATTTTGCAAAAACACCAAGTAATCTATCTGAGGAGTTAGTATTGTCTGATTAGTTAAAATTTCATGCAACATAACTCCGTTAGTATAACATAAAAATACATAAAACGATTAATAACAAATTATCAATTTATCTAATGTTCTGAAAATAAAAATTCCATATAATAGAAAAGTCTTAAAAAAGGAGTTTTTTATGTATTTATTATTTCAATTTATCATTCTAACGGTAATAGTACTATTTACGGCATGGATTATACCCGGAATAACTGTTTCAAGCATACCAATTGCTATGCTGACAGCAGCGGTTATCGCCTTGATTAATACGGTACTAAAACCTTTACTTAACCTAATCACATTACCGGTTAACATTTTTACATTAGGTATTTTTGCACTTATAATAAATGCTTTGTTGCTAATGTTTGTTGCATATTTAGTTCCTGGTTTTACGGTAAGCGGTTTTTGGAGTGCATTCTTCGGGGCGTTAGTTATTTCTTTATTAACACTTGGTTTAAGCTATATAGAATTCTAAAAACAAGTTTCTTAAATCTGCAACATGAAAGAGAGCGGAAAATTCTGCTCTCTTTTATTAAACTTTTACTCTTACTAATAGAATATAAATAAAGCTTTTATTTTTATAAGAAATTATATAAAATCAAATCTATAAAAATATGACAGCATAATAAAATTAAGAATATTACAATATCTGTAAACTATTGTAAAGAAACTTCCAAAACATGGCAATATAATTTTTTAGGTACATTAAACCAAGTATGAAAGTATCTGCAATACAAAGTTTATATATGCCAAATATAATACCTGCAATAAGCAAAAAGGTATCAAATCCGATTGCCCAAAATGCAAAAAGTATTTCGGCATCTGCATTAGAGCTTTCTGCAAATTACAACAAACAATTAGTAAACTTTAAAGGATATTACGGAGATTGTAATCCTGCAAAAAAACTGTTTTGGATATTAAAAGGTAATAATGATGTTTACGAAGATCAAGAAACATACAGAACTCTATATAGAGGAGGAAATACCGGCTGGAAAAAATGGGTCAATGAAAACCCTGAAAATCTTTTAAAACGTTCTCCAATGGATGCTATTCAATCAATCTGTACCTTAACAAAGAAAAATGACCATTATCCGGAAATTCCAAATAACATAAAAACTCCTGACTATGGTGATAAGTGGGGTCGTAGGGCAAATTATATAGAAATTAATCCAAGAACTGTTGCATTAACAGAAGGAGATAAAAAAAGTGAAGGGCTATTAAATGTAATGAAATTATTACCTGCAATACCACCATCTCCAAAGAGTTTTGCAAATTGTATAGTTTTATCTCAATTATATCCCGCAATGAATAGGGAAAATGACGGCAAAATCGGTCGTTCTTCATTATACACTGTAGATTTACATTCAGGGATTTCAAAAAATTTAACTTCAGATAAGCTATGTCGTGATGGTCAAAGAATGGGTGATGATGAGCAAGTAAAAGCATTCAATGATATGGCTCATTTAAGAGGATTAAAAACGGGTATAAGAATGCCATTATCTGCCGGTCAAATGACAGTTAAAGGTGAACCGTTCAGTTGGTATAAACATGAAAAAGCTTTTATAGATGCGTGTTGTTGGGCTGTTGATTTAGGTTTTGATGCGATTTTCTTTGATAGTGCAAAACACGTAGGTAATCATGAAATGCATTATTATTGCGGGGTTGGAGAAGTTCCAAACTTTAAACAAATGCAATATATAACTCAACAAATAAGAAGTAAAACAGGAAGAAATGACATAGCCCTTGTAGGTGAAAAATGTGATATGCATCCAAGAAATAAAGAAATGGGTTTAACCGCAGGTAATGACTGGGGTAGAGCTGATGATTTTAATAACATTCTACACGAATATGATAAACAATCTTGGAATGACGAATATGCAGCAGGACCTGTAATTTCTGATGATAATGATAACTGTCAGATGTCTTTAGAACAAAGATTAAACAGAATAAAAAATGCCTTTAATGGTCATCGTGATGCAGGATGGAGATTACCGTCTTATATGCAAATGCATGACATTTTCCCTACTTCACCATATGCAAAAAATACCCACGAACTAATGGAATATGGTGAAAACAAATCTACTTACGGTGATGTTGCAAGTCATTATAATAATATTTTTAACACATCAGACCATGCAAAATGGTACAGAGATGCTGTTAGCAACGAATTTTTAAATGTTATGTATCAATAACATATTTTATTAATAGAGAGCTAAAGAAAAGGATGACATTTTTGGTTTTAGTCATCCCATTTTATTTATTTTCTCTTCTTTATTAACATAAAAAAAGAATGACTATAAAATATTTAGTCATTCTTTTTCTGTTAAAATATATTTTTCTTAATTAACTAACCTATAACAGGAGGATTAAAAACTCTTGTTGCAAGATCTTTATCTAATATTAATAAAGCTTTTTTATCATCTCCAATTAGTTTTAAAGTAGCTAATAATCCGCCTACATTTGATTCTTCTTCAACTTGTTCTTTTAAATACCAATCTAAAAATGATAAAGCTGCTCTGTCTTTTGTTTCTTCAGCTACATCCATTAATGCATTTATTCTTGAAGTTACATATTCTTCATGTTCCAACACTTGTTCAAAAATTTCCAAAGGTGTTGAACCTTTTATCTCAGGTTTATCAATTGACTCCAAATTTATTTTTCCACTTCTTTCAAGAACATAATCATACATTCCCATGCCGTGAGCTTGTTCTTCTTTTACTTGAACATCAAACCAATTTACAAATCCGTTTAAGTTCATTTCTGCAAATTTAGATTTCATTGCTAAATAAAGATATGCAGAATATAATTCTTTGTTAATTTGATCGTTAAACGCTTTTTCCAATTTTTCATTAATCATTTTCAAACCTCCTCTAATTTGTATTTTGATTATACAATAAAAATAAAGATACGAGTTTAAGCACAAGTTGTTTCAAAATATATTCCATGATATACTTGAGGAAAATACGCATTTGGAGAAAGTGAATGGATATAAATTCAAAAAAATATGGTTCAACAGTGGTAATCAACATAGATGGAAGAATTGATACAAATACAGCAATGGAATTCGGTGAAAAAGTTAATGACCTTCTGGATAATATAACAGATTTAATACTTAATTTTGAAAAAGTTGAATATATTTCAAGTTTAGGTTTGAGAGCAATTTTAGAACTTCAAAAGAGAATGCTTTCTCAAGGTGCGATGAGAATTATTAATGCAAATGATTCCGTTATGGACGTATTTAATATGACGGGTTTCAGTAAAATATTGACTATAGAACATGTTTAAAACTATTAAATCTAAAATTATTTGTATAACACTGGTATTTCTGATTGTCTTATCAACAGTTACAATAGGTTTAATTAATATTGCCTACGAAACAGGTAAAAAAAATCAAATAGAAGAATTGAAGTTTAGATTGGAAAGTATAGATGTTGATATTCACAAAGCTTTAATATGTCTACAGCTTGTTGCGACAGAATTATCGGAAAGAGGAAAACTTTATTACTTATATCGTGGACCTATCTCAAAGTTAAATAACCTTGTAGAAGATGTATTTAAAAACAGTAAATCGATATTTAATACGGATGAAGTTAATACCGGCGGAATATGGTATGAACCTTATGAAATATATCCAAATACTAAAGAATTAGCTGCATATTATGATATAAACAGAATTTATGATACAGAAGATTTAAAAAGATTAAAATACAATTATCTGGAAAGAATCTGGTATAAAGAACTCAGAGAAAAGATATTAAGTTCAGAAGCAGGAACAATGTCATGTGTAGTAGCAAAAAATGAACCTGTAAATTTTTCACAAGACTTAATGCTTGCTTGCGGAAGAGGAATTTATGATAACGATTCATCTCTTGTTGGAATTGTGCATGTTGATTGGAAAGTAACAAATTTTATTCAAAAACTTAAGAATTTTAAATTACCAAAACATAGCATAGTAATTTTTTCAAACGAAAAAAACGATTTTATTTTCTATTACAGCGAAAATAAAAAACTTACGGGTAAATCTTTGAATAACATCCCAATGTTTAGAACAGATTTGCAATCAGGAGAAGAAATAACCTATAACAACAAAAAGTATATAACGTTTATTATAAGTGAAGAAAATGGTATGGAAGTAACAATATTTGTACCAAAAGAAGAACTATTCAAATTTTTAAGATTTGAAAGATATCTTTTAATTTGTGCATTGATATCTTTTTACATTGGAGTATGTATACTTATTTATTTATTTTTAACAAAAAATATTGATAAACCGATAAAAATACTTGTAAAAACGGCAAAAGAAATAGGTCAAGGAAATCTTGATACAACGGTAAAAATCGAAAAACCTGAAGAATTTGCTCTTCTGGCAAATACGTTGAATAAAACATCAGAAGATATAAAACACTATGTTGAAACATTAGACGGATATATAAAAGAAAAAAAACAAGCAGAATTTGAACTTAAGATTGCAAAAGAAATCCAAAAAACGGCAATGCCAAACAGATTTCCTGCGTTTCCTCAACACAAAGAATTTGATATATACGCAACAATGGAAACAGCAAAAGAAGTCGGTGGAGATTTTTACGATTTTTTCTTTTTAAACGATGATACTCTTGCCTTTTTAATAGCTGACGTATCAGGAAAAGGTATTCCGGCTGCGTTATTTATGATGAAAGCAAAAGCTGTAATCAAAAATATAGCAAAAACAGAAATAACATTAGAACAATTATTTGAACAAGTTAATAAAGAACTTTGCCAAAATAATGAACAGGGTTTATTTGTAACGGCATTTTTCGGCACACTTGAACTTTCAACAGGAAAATTAAAATACCTCAGTGCAGGACATAATCCTCCGTTTATAAAGAAAAAAAATGCAAATTATGAAAAAATCCCTTGCAGTCAAAACTTTGTTCTGGGAGGAATGCCTGATATAAAATTCAAATCGGAAGAAATAACTTTAATGCCAAAAGATAAATTATTCTTGTATACTGACGGTTTAACTGATGTTATCAATGAATTTGGAGACTTGTTTGGAGAAGAAGGCATAAAAACATGTTTGGATAAATATAACGATTCTAATATCAATGAATTACTGGATTACGTAAATAAAGAAATAAAAGAATATTCAAAATTAGCAGAACACGGCTTACCTGATGATATTACTATGCTTACACTTGAATATAAAGGTTATTATAATTTCGAATTGCCGTCAACAATATCTGCACTTCCTGAATTAACAAGCAGAGTTGAAAATATATGTAATAAATTAGGATTTGAAGGTACAAAATATACGAGAATGTTAATATGTACAGAAGAAATATTCACAAATATCGTAAAATACGGATATGAACAAGATGAGTCAAAAACTATAGATATTTCTATTAATCAAACTGACAAAGATATAAGTATATCCTTCCTTGATAAAGGAAAACCCTTTAATCCGTTAAATCAGGAAGATCCTGATATAACTTTATCTACGGAAGAACGTCAAATTGGCGGGTTAGGTATATACATGGTAAAGCAATCAATGGATAAAGTTGATTATAACTATAAAGACGGTAAAAATATACTTACAATATCAATGAATTTGTAAATTTTTTATTAAAAATTTTATATAAAAATTTTGGCTAAAATGTTCTATTTATAACAATTTTAGTCAAAGATGTAATATGAAAAACCCATTGAATTTCGCTAAAAAATAAATTGTTTAATATATTAGCGAAAGGAGGCACATGCCATGAATCTTAAAGAATTTGAAAAGAAGCAGAAAGAAGCAAATTTGGCTTCAAACACCATTCGGTCCTATGTTTTTTCACTAAAACAGTATCAGAATAAGTTTCACGAGGTGAACAAAAAAAATCTTCGGGCCTACAAAATTTGGCTTATTGAAAATTTTAAACCTAAAACTGTAAATTTACGGCTGAGGGCGATGAATGTTTATTTAGAGAGCATAGGAAGGTCTGAGCTAAAACAGCAATTTGTACGAATACAACAAAAGACATTTTTAGAAAATGTTATAAGTGAAGCAGATTATACATATTTTAAAACATGCTTAAAAAAAGATAAAGAAATGTTTTGTTATTTTGTTATAAGGTTTTTAGCCGCAACAGGTGCACGAGTAAGTGAACTGGTACAAATAAAAGTTGAACATATAAAAATAGGACATTTAGACTTATATTCCAAAGGAGGGAAACTCCGAAGGATATATATACCAAAAAAATTACAGGATGAAGCCCTGGATTGGTTTGTAAATAATGAACAGGTAAGCGGTTTTATATTTTTAAATAAATATGGACAGCAAATAACAACACGAGGAATAGCAGGATTATTAAAAAAATTAGCTAGAAAGTATGGCATTGACCCTGCAGTAGTGTATCCTCACTCATTCAGACACAGATTTGCAAAAAGTTTTTTAGACAGATGTAATGATATTGCGTTTTTAGCAGATTTAATGGGACACGAAAGTATAGAAACTACACGAATATATTTAAGGAAAACAAGTACAGAACAAAGACAAATAATAGATTCTATAATTAATTGGTAATTAAAATTTACGGATACTCATTATTAAGTATCCGTTTTTTTTATTAAAACACTGTTACTTATAAATAGTCTATTGTTTATTCAAAATATAAGATATAACTTCATCAACGTGGCCTTTTACTTTAACTTTTCTCCATTCTTTTTCTACTTTTAAATCTTTATCTAAAATAAAAGTAGAACGTTCTATTCCCATATATTTTCTTCCATACATAGATTTTTGGACCCAAACATTTAGAGATTCTGCTAATTTGTGTTCGGAATCAGAAAGAAGTATGAAATTAAGACTTTGTTTTTCTTTAAATGATTTATGACTTTTTATGCTATCGGGACTAACGCCTATAACCAAAGCATAATTAGTTAACCTGTTAATATTATCTCTAAAATCACATGCTTCTTGAGTACAACCTGAAGTATTATCTTTAGGATAAAAATATAAAATAATTTGTTTTCCTTTAAAGTCATATAATTTATAAATTTTTTCGTTTCCATCTTTATCAAGACCTTGTAATTCAATATCAAACATATTCACTCCTTTTTAATTTATTTTAAATGATAATTAATATATAAAAATTTTACAATACACAGAAACAAAAATTATAAAACCTTTTTATAAATAGGTATTTTTATTATAAAATTACAATATGCTAAATCAATTTTCAAGAACAGAACTATTAATAGGAAAAGAAGCTTTAGAAAAATTGCAAAATTCGAAAGTTGCAGTTTTTGGTATAGGTGGTGTTGGCGGATACGTAGTAGAAGCACTTGTAAGAAGCGGTATAGGAGCTATAGATATAATAGATGATGATAAAGTATGTCTTACTAATATGAATAGACAACTTTATGCAACTCACTCTACCATTGGTCAATTTAAAGTAGATATTGCAGAAGAACGTATAAAAGATATCAATCCAAATGTAAAAATTACAAAATACAAAACATTTTATACCCCAGAAACAAAATCACAATTTGATTTTTCAAAATATGATTATGTAATAGATGCAATAGATACCGTAGTAGGAAAATTATCCTTAATAGAAGAAACAAAGAAAGTTAATGTTCCGATAATATGTGCAATGGGAGCAGGAAATAAAATGGATGCGTCAAAATTTGAAGTGGCAGATATTTCGAAAACATCTGTATGTCCGCTTGCAAGAGTAATAAGACAAGAATTAAAAAAGCGAAAAATAAACGGAGTAAAAGTAGTTTATTCAAAAGAATCCCCAATAAAGCCAAATGAAAATAGCGAAATAAGCTGTAAAAAACAATGTATATGTCCTCCTGGGACTGCAAGAAAATGCACCGTAAAACACCAGATACCAGGCAGTAACGCATTTTGTCCGTCAGTTATGGGTTTGATTATTTCAGGTGAAGTTATTAAAGATTTGATAAAATATTAATTGTAATATAAAATTTTATAGATAATAAGAAAGGTGAATATGAGAAAACAAGTATTTATTCTTATAACATGTTTGTTATTAACAAATTTGAAATCAACTGCTGAGCAGGAACTTTACTATAATGATGAATATTCATATAAATCAAAAACAGAACAAACTATAGATAATATATCCGAAAAAACAAATGCTACAAAAAAAAATATAAAAACAAACACAACCAATGCGATAAAAAAAACAAAAGATACAGGAGAAAAAGTTAAAGATACGACTGTAAATGCTTACGAAAATACAAAAGATGCAGTTTCAAATGTTTATCAAAAAACAAAAGACACAGGTGAGAAAGTTAAAGATACGACTGTAAATGCTTACGAAAATACAAAAGATGCAGTCTCAAATGCTTATCAAAAAACAAGAGATACAAGTTTAAAAGTAAAAAAAACGACAGTAGATACCTATGAAAATACAAAAAGTACTGCTGTTAAAACAGGAGAAAAAGCAAAAGCGACCGGAAGAAAAATTCAAAAAAGGTATCTAAAAACAAAGAAAACAACTGCTGAAAGAATTAAAAAAACAGCAGAAAAAATTGAAACGTCTGCAGATAAAACAATAGATAAGACAAATCAAGAATTAGACAAAAAAGACGAATTTAATAATTAAAACCTAAAAAGTATAGAATATTTGTTATAAAGTTATAGAGAAGAAAAATATAATTTTTTGCAAAACAAATAAACGGTTAAACATATAAACTTTAAAATAAGTTATGATTATATGTTATAATTTTTTTATGAAAATAAAGTTTTTTTATAGCATAGCATTCTTGTTAGTAATTTTCATAAGCCTGTTTTTTTTATTAGTTAATAAAAAAGAGACCGTTGCAATAATTGGAGCAATGGATGTTGAGATTAAAGAGATATTAACAAATCTTTCTAATGCTAAATACAAGAAAGAAAATGATTTTGACATAATTACGGGAAATTTGGGAAAATACAAAGTTATTTTATCCAAATCCGGAGTAGGAAAAGTGAGTTCAGCAACAACTACGCAGTTTATTATAGATAATTATAACCCTACGTATATAATTAATATAGGTATTGCAGGGAGTTTATCACCTTATTTAAAAGCAGGAGATACGATAATTGCAGAAAAAATGGTTCAGCACGATTTTGATGTAACAGCATTCGGAAATCCAAAAGGTTATATGGATAATGGTATTGAACCAAATAAGCCAACAATATATTATTCAGATAAAATTCTTATTGATAAATTTATGAAAAATAATTCTCTAAAATCCGGAATCGTTGCAACCGGTGATATATTTGTTACGGATACTAATTTAAAAAATAGTATAAAAAAGGAATTTAATGCCATTGCTATAGATATGGAAAGTGCCGCTATTGCACAAACTGCTAAAAGGAATGATATTCCTGTAATTGTATTGAGAACAATATCGGACGGGTTAGAGGACTCAACAAATGCTTATAAACAAAACAAACAAACTGTTGCAAAGGCTCCTGCGTTAATAACTGTTAAATTGCTTAAAAATAATGAATGAAAAATTTTTATTTCAAATTTTTTCGCAAACGAAAATTTAAAGGGTTTGTTTTTTCCAGTTCTTTTAAGTTATGCCAATGTAATTGTCTTGTTTGTTCGTGTTTTACTGGTCTACGGTTTTTATTTTTCAAAAACATCGTTTATTTAAAAAATACATTTGCCCTTAGCAAGCTCCAGAGTGAACACAGAAAACCTTCAAATCTTTGGATAGTCTCAAATAAAAAAGGATTTGAAAAACAATCCTTTTTTATTTACGCCCGGTGCGATTCCTCTTGGATTTCCTCCACGCTCGGAAAGTTTCGCAATTGAACCTTTGGTTCAAGTTTGCTCAATTACCTCGCTATCCGAATTTCGTTTCGCTCAATACGTACGGAAATCCGCCGAACGCATAAAAGCGGTTCTCATCGCTTTCAAACTTAAAATTAGAGGAGATAGGATTAACCTATCTCCTCTAATTTACGCCCGGCGCGATTCGAACGCGCGACCCACTGCTTAGAAGGCAGTTGCTCTATCCAGCTGAGCTACGGACGCCTATAAAATATTAACTATAAACGAGAACAATGTTTTATACTTCTTCTCGTGTAATTATATTAACACACAAAATTTTTCTATGCAACACTAAAATTTTTAAGTTATAATTTTTGTATAATATATTATGAGGAATTAGATATGCTTAAAGGTAATGAAATCAGACAATTATATTTAGATTTTTTCAAAGATAAACATCAACATACTGTTGTAGAAAGTTCATCTCTTGTACCGGATAATCCGACCGTTCTTTTGACAACAGCCGGAATGTTACAATTTTTACCAATATTTTTAGGTATTGTAAAATCACCTTATGACCCTGCTCGTGCAACTTCTTGTCAAAAATGTGCTCGTGCAGGAGGAAAAGATTCTGATATAGAAAATGTTGGTCGTACTCCACGACATCATACTTTCTTTGAAATGCTTGGAAATTTCTCTTTTGGTGATTACTATAAAAAAGAAATTATACCTTGGGCATGGGATTTTGTTACCAATGTTTTGAAATTGGATAAAGACAGATTGTGGATTACAATTTTTGAAACTGATGATGAAGCTTATGAAATTTGGCGTGAAGTGGGTGTTCCTGCTGAACGGATTAAAAGAAAAGGTAAAAAAGATAATTTTTGGGGCCCTCCAGGTGCATCTGGCTCTTGCGGTCCATGTTCAGAAATTCACTATGATTTAGGTGAACAGTTTAAGTGTTCTGATAATTGTGGTATTGATACATGTGAATGCGACAGATGGGTTGAGATTTGGAATCTTGTATTTACTGAATTATATCAAGATGAAGAGGGTAATCAATCTCCTCTTGAATCAAAAAATGTGGATACAGGTATGGGCTTAGAACGTATTACTATGGTTTGTCAAGGCGTAACATCTACGTTTGAAACTGATTTACTTCGTCCTATTTTGGATAAAGTCGTTGAAATGAGTGAAGTTCCTTACAAAAAATCTGAAAAAACAGATGTTTCTCTTAGAATAATTACTGACCATGCCCGCTGTGTAACATTCCTAATCAATGACGGCGTTATTCCGGGTAATGAGGGCAGAAGTTATGTCTTAAGAATGATTTTAAGACGTGCTCTAAGACACGGTAAAATTTTAGGTATGGAATTGCCGTTCTTACACAAACTTGTTGATGTTGTTCTGGAAAATTATGGCGATGCTTATCCTGATTTGAGAAAAAATAGACAAAAAATTATTGATACTATTTTAAAAGAAGAAGAACGATTTAATAAAACTCTTGACAGAGGTTATAAGTTATTGAATGAATTTATTGATAACAAAAAAGATATAGACGGCGAAAATGCTTTTAAATTGTATGATACATACGGTTTCCCGTTTGAATTAACAAAAGAAATTGCGGAAGAAAGCGGTCTTAAAGTTGACGAGCAAGGCTTTAAGCTTGCAATGAAAGAACAAAAAGACAGAGCAAAAGCTGCAACTCAAAAAATTTCCGTAACAGGTGATATAAAATATGCAAAAATTGAAGAAAAAGTCGGAGCTACCGATTTTATTGGGTATACAAATTTAGAATGTGATACAAAAATTCTTGAAACTTTAGATGGTGATGGATATGTTGATGTAGTACTTGAAAAAACTCCGTTTTATGCTGAATGTGGAGGGCAAGTAGGTGATTCTGGTACTATTGAAAACGATAGTGTAAAATTAAATGTTCTTACAACTTTTAAAGTTAATAAACTTTTTGTTCACAGATGTGAACTTGTAAATGGCGAAATTGAAATCGGTTCAAGCGTTCGTGCAACTGTTGATAAAGAAAGAAGAGGACAAATAAAAGTTCATCATACTTCTGCTCACTTATTACAATCTGCACTACAACATGTTTTATCAGAAGATGTTCATCAAGCAGGTTCTCAAGTTGAAGAAAACAGAATGAGATTTGACTTCACTTTTGACAGAGCAATGACGGACAAAGAAATTAAAAAAACTGAAGATTTGATAAATGAATGGATTTCTGAAGATTTGGACGTAAATACAAAAGTTATGAATATCGATGAAGCACGTGCTACAGGTGCTATGGCTTTATTTGGTGAAAAATACGAAGATGAAGTTAGAGTTGTATCAATTGGTGCTAATAATTGTGAAAACAATGATGATGTTGTATCGAGAGAATTTTGTGCCGGTTGTCATGCCTCTCATACAGGACAATTAAGACTTGCAAAAATTATTTCTGAATCTGCTATCGCTGCGGGAACTCGTAGAATTGAAGTTGTTGTTGCCAAAGCAGCTTTAAAATATCTTTTTGATAAAGCTAATGCTATTGATAAACTGGCATCAAAATTTAAGGCACAATTTAATGAAGTTGAAGTTCGTGTTGATAAACTAATGGAAGAAAATAAAGAACTTCAAAAAGAACTTTCTACTGTTAAATCGGCTCAGGCAAAAGATAAATTTAAAGAATTTGCTTCAAAAGCAATTGATATTGCTGACGGAAAATTATTTGTACAAAAAATGGAACAATTAGATTCAAATGCTCTAAAAGAAGGTGTAGAAATGCTTGCAAACAAACTCGGTAATTCAATTATTGTTGTAGTTGCAGGCACATCAATATTTGTAAAAGTATCTGATAATTTTGTTCAAAAAGGTATAAATGCAGGAAATATCGTAAAAGAAATAGCTGCAGCAACTGAAGGTAAAGGTGGAGGACGTCCTCAATTTGCTCAAGGTGCAGTTAAAAATCTTGATGCGGTTGATAATATATTGGCTAAAATTGAAAATGATATAAAAGGCTAATTATGATATTAAAAGTTGAACGATTGGAACATAACCATATCTTGCCTGAGTACAAAACAGAAGGCTCTGCTGGCATGGATTTGTATGCTGCAATTGAAGAACCGATAATGTTAAAACCTATGATGCGAAAATTAATTCCTACAGGAATAAAGATTGAACTTGAAAAAGGTTATGAAGCTCAAATAAGACCTCGTTCAGGTTTATCTATAAAGCATGGTATAACTTTGATAAATTGCGTTGGTACAATTGATGATGATTACAGAGGCGAAGTTTGTGTTCCTGTTGTGAATCTTTCTGACGAAGAATATACAATTATGCCTGATGAAAGAATTGCTCAAATGGTTATCTCAAAATACGAAAAAGCAAAAATAGAAGTTGTAACCGAACTTTCTGATACTAAACGAGGGGAAGGCGGTTTTGGCTCAACCGGAAAGGCTTAAAATTAATGACTAATCAAGATGACAGAGCTTATGTAGGCAGATTAATTATAAAAGTTTTGACTGATAAAATTTGTGCACGAGAAGCAATTTTACACTTTCCTGAAAATCATAAAGATAAATCTATACAAGCAGCCTATCATGCATTAGTTCATAGAGAAGCAGATGAAGATTTAAGATATAGAGATTTACTATACAGAGATGAGCAGGATGATTATTTGGAATTTATTGCAAATACCCTTGCTAAAGGTGAAGATTTGCCTTCAAATATTTTAGAAAATTATGAGCACTATTATTCTGATATAAGTTTAAAGGATAAGAGCGGAATAAAAGGCTTTGTTGAAACAGTCCATAGATATTTAAATATTGATAAAATTTTTTAAATTTATTTTTTGAAAACCTCAATTGCTCTGTCAAGAATACCCAGACAATAAGAAATAACCAATCCGTAATTTGTTATAGCAATATTTTTTTTATTAGCAATTAAAATTCTTGATAATATTTCTCTTCTATTTGTCATACATGCACCGCAGTGTATAATTAATTTATAATCGTCAATGTTAGGAAAATTATGTCCTGTAAAATATTCAAATTTAATATTAAATCCTAATTTGTTTTGAAGTAATTTAGGTATTTTTACCCTTGCAATATCGTCTTCTATGCTGTGATGAGTGCAGCTTTCAAGAATTAAAATTTTATCATTTTCTTTCAAGTTTTTTATAGCGTCTATACCATTTATAAACGCTCTCAAATCTCCTTTTAATCTTGCAAAAAGAATAGAAAAAGATGTTAAAGGAATATCCTTTGGCACAATTTCATCAACAGCCTTAAAAGCTTGAGAATCAGTTATAACAAGCTTAGGCTTCACTTTTAAATTTTCTATAGCATCTTTTAATTCTGTTTCTTTTACAACAATAGTAATACAAAATTCATCAAGACACTCTCTTAAAGTTTGCACTTGAGGAAGTATCAATCTGCCCTTAGGAGCTTCTTTATCAATTGGAGTAACAAGAATTATAACATCTTTCGGATTTACTAAATCCGCTAAAATCCTTGGAGTATTAACAAAATCATCCGGTAATATTTTTAATAGGCAAGTATTAAACTTTTCTACCAAATTTTTATCATAAAGAGCTGATGTTTCCATGATATTATCTGTATAATCTTTTATTTCGACTAGACTTTTATCACTAATTTTATTTTCATCAATTTTATTAATAATAATAAAATATGGAATAGAAAATTCATTAAATTTTTGAATTAGAGATTTTTCAATATCACTAAAACCATTAAAATTTACAACAATAACCGCAACATCACATCTGTTCAAAACAGATAAAGTTTTTTCTATTCGTTTTTCTCCTAAAACTGTTTCATCATCTAATCCGGCAGTATCTAAAAAATTTACAGGGCCAATAGGAAATAGTTCCATAGACTTTTCAACAACATCTGTAGTTGTTCCTTTTTGTTCAGAAACTATAGATACATTTTGAGAAGTAATACTATTTAGCAAAGAAGACTTTCCTGTATTGGTTTTTCCAAATAAACCGATATGTAAGCGTAAAGATTTTAAACTTTTCATATATTTCTCCAATTATTAGATATACTATATCAGTTCTTGATTCATACAATTAGGATTTAATTTAAACCCCAAAATGGATATAGTTGATTAAGCATTAAAAAAGACAAGACATAAAAAGCCTTGTCTTAAATGGTGGAGGATAGGAGGCTCGAACTCCTGACCCCCTGCGTGCAAAGCAGGTGCTCTACCAACTGAGCTAATCCCCCTTGGTGCTCTTGCATTTATTATTATATATTAAAAAAAATTTTTGTAAATACTTTTTTTATATTTCTTAATTTATCTTATTAGCTACTCTATTTTTGTCCATTCGGATTATAGTATTTTTTTTTATTGCTTTTACAATTATTTTATATCGTAAAGGAGGATTATTATGAAAAAATTATTATTAGTCTTAGGTCTATCATCTTTGATATCTCTAAGTTCTACTTCTGTTTTTGCTGAATCTTATCAATCTGATTCTGTTTGTAAGCCTGTTTCTGAATCAGATTGGCTTTCTAAGGCTGATGATTGCAGCTGTAGTAATAAAGATAATTCTTGTAATTCGTGCTCTCGTTGTCATGAAATGGTTGAACGTTGCCCTTTATCAAATTGCTTTGAAAAAAAACGTGAAGAATTATATTGCCGCTTAAATCTCGATACTTGTCAGCGTAATCAGGCTAAAAATATTGAAAATGCCTATAAACCAGCTCTTGATAACGAAAAAGAAGCTATAAAAAAGGCTCACAAGTGCTTATGCGAAAAAATTCAGGCTTCTTGTCTTGATAAATCCGCTATTCGTTCTCAAGAAAAAGTACTTAAAAACGAATTTAAGGCTTTAAAATCTACTATGAAATCTATGGATAAAGAATTTAAGCAAATTCTGCAGTGTGAACAAAAATCTGAATATCGTAAAATTAAACGTGAAATGAAATATCGTGTTAAAAAAGGTGCTAAATACTGTTGTAAGCCTTGTAAATGCGAAAAATAACACATTTTAACTTGATTTTATTAATTTATACTCGATTGGCGAGATTCAAATTTAAGCAATTTAAATTTGAATCTCTTTTTTTTACTATTATTACTTTTGTAACTATTTTCTCTTTTATTTGAAATTTTTGTTACATTTGTTACATTTTTACCTTAAAAAAGTCAATTTTTACACGTTTTCTTACTTTATTAAAGTAAGGATATTTAGAGGATTATCAGATTTATGTCATTAGGCTTGTCTAGCGTTAATATCATAAAAACAGTTGACAGAAGTGCAATTGATTCTATTAAAGATCAAATCTTTAATAATGCTCAGCAAAAGGCTGCTCTTGTTGCTAAGAATGATGTTATGAATGACGCTCGTGCTGAATTCAGACAAAAAACAAATCCGTTCTCTTTTGATATTTCTGCTACTAATAAAGATTCTTCTTCATCTTCTTTTGCTTCTTATTCTAATGATAGTCAAAATTCTAAAAGTAAAGAAGATGTTAAAAAAATTGCTTTAAAACATAAAGTTAATCTTGAAAATGAATTACAAACTCAATCAATTCAAGAATCAATTATGTTACAGGCTCGCAAACAAATTGGCGGCAGTGCTGACTTAATGAGTAAATTAAACTTCTTACAAACTCAAACAGCTATTTCAACGTATAGTGCAAGAGCTTAATAATAATTTCTTAAATGTGAATTGACTTAAAACGATACTCTTAAAAGTATCGTTTTATTTTGTTTTTTACCACGTTAGTTATTATTGTATATTCCATATTTTTGTTCAAAAAATTGGCAATTGTTTAGTGAATAATTTGTTAAATTTTAATATTAAGAAATGTAACTAAAAATCTTTAATTATTAAAGATTATATATGTTTATGCCGATAAGAATTATGTAAGGGATAACAAAATCAGTAAGGGGTAAAATGACTTATAACGTTGGTTTACAATCTCATAAAGATGTTGATGTAAAGGCTTTAAAAACTATCACTAATGATATTTTTGAAAATGCTTCTTCTCAATCATATACTCCGGCTGTTAAAGTTAGAACTGTTACAGGTATAGATTTATATAGCGGTAAAGTTGATTCAAATACTGCAAGACATATCGCTATATCTAATTCAGGTTTACAAGTTCAAATAAATAACGATTTAGCTGCTAAATTACAATTTTTAAATGCAAAAGCTGCAGCTAATACTTTGCATGAAACATCAACTGCTATTGCAGGTGTTGCAAGTCAAGTTATTGAAGAACTTAAAAGTGAAAATCCTTTTGCTAACAAATTCTCAGCTACTAATAAAAAAACAGGTTATTTATTTATTAAAGCTGCTTAATAATTTTACAAATATAATTTTCCCTTTCCCTAAATTTAATTTCAAGGTTGTGTGTGTTTAACGAACAACCTTTTTTATTTTGTTAGATATGAAATAAGGGCGGGCAAAGATTTTATCTTTGCCCGCCCTTATTTCTACATTTTATTTATTTATTTATTTATTTATTTATTATCTTGTCTTTCAGGTTTATAAACTTTATTACCTTCAATAACATAAGTATCTAAAGAGGCTTTTCCTGCTTCTTCAACAATACCTCCATACATATTTATACCGCGTTTTTTAAATTGAGCTTTCCAAAGTAAAGGTTTATATCCTTCGTCAAAACCTGTAATTTTTTGCACATCTTTAGAATTTACGCTGTAATAAACTGTATCAATACCTGACCACATAATGCCTCCGGCACACATAACGCAAGGTTCTGCAGTTACATACATTTTTAAACCTTTATTTGAAAGGTCATATGTTCCTAATTTTTTGCATGCTGCTTTTATGCAATTCATTTCAGCATGGTGTAATGGACATTTATCTTTTATTACTGTATTTGATGTTTCAGCTACAAGGTTTCCGTCTTTGTCGTAAATTGCGGCAACAAATGGGCCATAACCTTGTTTTATTCTTTCATTATTATGGTTATGCAACTCCATAATAATTTTTTCTGCCTGAAGTTTTTCTTCAGATGTCATTGTCATTGTATTTATAGTTTCTGCTGAAATTGCAGGTGTTACTAAACCTAATCCCAAGCATATTATCATTAATGTTAATATCTTTTTCATTTTATGTTACTCCTTTTATTTTCGTATTATATATTATGCAAGTTCAGCTAAAGCTTTTTCCAATTCTTCATCATTAGGTGCTTTACCATGCCAGCCGGCATTATTTTCCATAAATGATACACCTTTACCTTTTGTTGTATGTGCAATTATAGCGGTAGGTTTATCACTTTTTTTAGATTCCATCAATGCACTATATATTGACTGAATATCATGCCCATCTTCAAGTTCAATGACATTCCAATTAAATGCTTCAAGCTTATCGGCTAATGGTTCTAGGGCTTTAACCTTTTCAACATCTCCATCGATTTGTAACATATTTCTATCGATAATTGCTGTTAAATTATTTAATCCTCTATGAGGAGCTTGCATAAATGCTTCCCAGCATGAGCCTTCTTGTAATTCTCCATCTCCAAGATATACAAATACGTGAGATGGCTTTTTATCAAGTTTTAATCCTATTGCCATACCGCATCCCATTGAAAGACCTTGACCTAATGAGCCTGTAGCTACTTCAACACCAGGTAAGTGAGTATTCGGATGTCCTTGTAATCTTGAACCAAATATTCTGAATGTCATTAATTCTTCAGCAGGGAAAAAACCTTTTTGTGATAATACGGAATACAACACTGCTGAAGCATGTCCTTTTGAAAGTATAAATCTATCCCTGTCTTCTGACCATTCAGGAGTTACATTCATAACTTTTTGATATAGAGTTGTTAAAATTTCAACTGCTGATAAAGCCCCGCCACAATGTCCGGATTTAGAGTGGTTTACCATTTTTACTATATTTCTTCTTGTTTGTTTACACAAGTCTTTTAGTTCATTAATTTCTTTTTCTTCTAACATATTAAACCCCTTTTTTTAAATATTGTTCTTTAATTATACTACAAATAAATTTTGGTAATGTAGGAAAGATTCGTTTAAATCTTTCAGGTTGTTTTATTGTTCTGTAGAGCCATTCAAGTCCTAACTGTTGTAATATTTTTGGGGCACGTTTAACATTCCCTGCCCACACATCAAAACTTCCTCCAATACCTATCATTAGCGTTGACGGTAAAATTCCTTTTGCTTCATATATAAATTCTTCTTGTTTTGGGGCTCCCATTGCTACTAACATAAGCTTAGGAGACTTTTCTTTAATTTCATTTATTATTTCTCTGTTATTATCAAAGTATCCGTTATGTGTATATACTATATTCAAATCAGGGTATTGTGCTGATAAATTTTCTATTGTTTTTTCAAGTACTTCTTGTTTTGCCCCAACAAGTGCTATTGGTATTCCTGTTTTTGCAGATTCTTCTATTAATTTTTTTGCAAAATCTATTCCTGCTATTCTATCTGTTTTTTTACCTTTTATTAGTAAGCCTATTTTAATACCAATTCCGTCAGCAACAATAAGTTCTGCCTCTTTTAAAATTCTCTCCAGATGTGAATTCTTTCTTGCCGTTTCAATTATTTCCGGATTTATTGTAACAATGTGCGAACTTTTAGAGCTATCAAGCAGTGTTTTTGCATATTTGAAAGCTTCATCTTTGCTAAATGTATCTATCGGAAAATTTAATAAGTTTACAGTTTTTCGTTCCATACTAAATATTATATATAAAAAAAACTTGAAATAAAGAATAATTTAATATAGTATATTTTTGTCGAAATAAGGAGATGATTATCATGACTAAAAAATTATTGGTAGCAATGTGTTTATTATCTATGGTATTTGCTACAACGGCGATTGCTGCTGAAACTTACACTGAAAAATTTGTTCAAAGTAAAACACAAAAAATTGTAGATGTAGAAAAGAAATTACAGACAAAAGATGCTGAAGCAAAAGCAAAAATAAAAGCTCAAAAGGAAATTCAAAAGAAAAAAGAAGCTGAACTAAAGGCTAAATTAAATGCTCAAAAGGAAGCTCAAAAGAAGAAAGAAGCTGAACTAAAAGCTAAATTAAATGCTCAAAAAGAAGCTCAAAAGAAAAAAGAAGCTGAATTAAAAGCTAAACTTAAAGCAAAGCAAGATGAGCAATTAAAAAAAGAAAAAGAAATTAAAGCAAAAATAGACGTACAAAAGAAAAAAGACCAAGCTAAAAAAGCAGAAGTTCAAAAGAAAATTCAATCTAAAAAAGATGCTTGGAATACGTTGATAAGCAAGTAAGATTATTAAATTAAAGGATAAAAGGTTCTGAAAATTTCAGAACCTTTTATATTAACTTCTTATTATAAATAAATATTTTAAAATACAACTGATTTTATATTATTAAAAAATTAAGTAAATTCTTAAAATATAAAAAATAAAGTTTTTGTAGAAATAAAAGAGGATAATTATTACATCATCCTCTTTTACGTAAAGTAATAATTTATTTATTATTCATTACAACCAAATGCAACAGTAATATGTTCTCTAGGGTTAACTGCAGAAATTTTATAACCGTTAGGGTCAACAAGATAAGCAAATTCATCGCCTGTAGATTGGAATAATCCCATAGTTCCTGAAACTGCTGTTCTTGTTATATCTATAGGGGATTTAACTGTTTCTATAACAGAGTCAGCTAAGCTTCTACCTGCAGCAGGTAATTGACCTTGGAAAGTTTCACCTAGTGCTACGCCTACGCCTCCTGTTACATTTTCTACTGCATTACCAAGATTTGATACTGCACCACCTACTGTTCTTCCTGCAATACCAACAAGTGTTCCTGCCCATGTGAATGGCATTGTTACCAGTCTTGATACAGGGTTTGGAGTATTTCGTTTTGTAATTTGTGCATTTAAAATTTGTTGTGGCAGTTGAGCTTTGCAATCTCCATTTTGAATTTCAGTAAATGCCAGTTTTAACGCACCTTTTTGACAACCTGAAGGTCTTATAACTTCTACTACTTTACCATCTACATATGAACCAACCGGATAAGTTGTTCCGTTAATTGTTATGCTTTCTAATGTTTTAGCAGTAAAGTGTTGTCCCACATTAGCATTTTTAGCGTTGACTTGGTCTCTAAATTCCATTTTTAATGTAGGAACTTGAATCATTTCTTCGTCAGCAATATATGCTTCTTTTGACATATCTAAAGGACATGCTGCATTTGCAGTTTGTGGGTTTTTATCGAATCCTGCTGCTACACGAACAGGTTGTAACATTGATGCTATTTCTGCTCTTGAAGCTTTTTTATCAGGATTAATTTTATTTGATGTTGCATTATCTAATGCCCCTAATTCTATTGCTTGAGCAACAGGAATTTGTGCCCATTCAGGAATTGTGTGTGCATCTGAATATTTTGACAAAATTTCGTCAGCTTTACATTTATCAATGCTGCAATCCTTTGATGCATGTGATAAAGCTACTAATGCTTCTTGTCTTGTTACAGCGTTATGAGGTTTAAATGTTCCGTTTGGATATCCTTTCATTAAATCTTCATCTACTGCTTTTGCAATTAAAGGATTAGCCCAGTTTCCTGCCGGAACATCAGAGAATAAACATTTTGTTGCAAGACCGCATGTATCCATGTTCATTCCTTTTACAAGCATAGTAGCAAATTCTGCTCTTGATACATTTCTCGATGGTTTAAACATTCCATCCGGATAGCCTACAACTACGTCGTTTTTTGCTAATTTATTAATATCGCATGCTGCCCAGTAATTGTCGGACACATCAGGAAAAGTTCTCATTAAATCTGCAGCTGCTCCTGTTAATCCTTTTACATGTGAATTTATTTCGAAGGGAACATAACTTTTCTTTAAAACATCCATTGAATTTTCTGTATTGATATCAATAGGACAGCCTCCGCATTTAGTTTCTTCTTTTTTTAGACAGTCATTACCTAAAACAGGAATATCGCATGCCGCACCTGTCATTGTTGAATTATTGATTGTACTTCCGTTTGTTTTAGCAAGAGTATTGCCATTAAAAGTACTGCCTTCGGTTAGTGTAATACCGTTACCTAATTCGCCTACGTAGTTATTTGTACCATAAATCGCATTAGGGTATGCGTATACTTGGTGCATTTCTTGTCTTGTTGCTGTTGCAGGGTCATTACAGCTTGCACAAGCCGGTTGTGCAGGTTTTGCACATCTATCCTCTTCTTCGCATGGACTGACTGCTTCACAAGGATTAACTTTTTGTTCCATTTGACATGGACATGCTCCACCTGTTACTTGTGGTTCTATTTTATTACAGCCGCAATCTGCCATTGCAGAACTGAATGAACATGTCGCCACTCCTAATGCAATTGCTGCAGCTACTGTTAGTTTTTTTATTGTCATTTTTAACCTCCTTATTATCTGTTTACAAAAAGTTCTTTCAAACTTCATTTTGATTATTAGTCTTTAATGATTTATAAACATTGTCTGAATTTCTTATTCAGTAGAGCTATTTCATATTTGACAAAAGACTATATTAAAATTTTTTATTAGTTTTTAAAATTTGTATATTTAATTATTTTATTTTGTAGTAATATCTTTATAGGAAGTGAGGAATTCTATGAAATTAGGTATGCCTAAGGCAATGTCATATTACTATTATTTTCCGTTTTTGTATGGCTTTTTTAATAAATTGGGAATAGAAATAATTTTGTCGGATAATACTACAAAGAAAACATTGGAAGAAGGTTCAAGCCGTGTAGTTACCGAAACTTGTTTACCTATTAAAGTATTTATCGGGCACATTATGAATTTGATTGAAAAAGGTGTTGATAAAATATTTGTTCCTTCTTATCAATCAATTGCACCAAAGATATATAATTGCTCTAAAATTAGAGGTCTTCCTGATTTAGTTAGAAATGTAATTAAAGAAAAATTCACTATAGTTGAACCTACATTGGATAAATCTGCTAAAAATCAAGGTTTGCATGAGTTTTTAATTGACTGTGCAAAATATTTTAATATAACAGATTTGAAATTGATAAAAGAAGCTGAGAAAGCAGGTTGGAAAGTTTATAATAATTTTCAGGTAATGGTTAAATATGGTATGCAATATGCAAAAGCACTTGAGTATGCTATGCAAGGTAAAGTTTGTTTGAATGAAGAAGAAATAAAAGATTATCCTATTACTGTTGCGTTAATTTCTCACGCTTATAATATTTATGATGAAAGAACTTCAATGAAGATTTTTGATAAATTGGAAAAAATGAATGTGAAAGTTTGTACCTCTCTTCAAGTCTCTCATGAACATCTTGTAGATGGAATTACTGCTATGGGACAAAATTATTACTGGGCAAATGAAACAGAAATGACAGGATGTGCAGGTCATTACTTGAAAGATAACAATGTTGATGGAATGATAACTCTTACGGCTTTCGGATGCGGGCCGGATTCTTTAATGCTTGAGAGAATTACAAGAAAGGCTAAAGAATATTCTATGCCTTTATTAAATCTTACTATTGATGAGCATACAGGAGAAGCAGGTTTTATAACCCGACTTGAAGCTTTTGTCGATATGTTATTTAGAAAACAACGTGCTTTGCAATGTATTTCAAAATAACATTATTAAGTATTAATATTTTGTCTATATGAAAATAACCCAAGTGGGGATTTGTTTTGCAAAATTTTTTCTTGAAAATTGTTTTATAAATAAAGGAGAAATTTATGAACAAAAATTTACTTATTATTTCAATTATTTTTATATTACCTGTTGTTACTTATTTTACCTTATCCACAGTTAAAACAAATGCAGAACAAAAAACACAAACAAAACAGCCTTGTAATGCTAAAATTATAAAATTCACTTCAGCAATGTGCCGAGATTGTAAAAAATTAACTCAAGTTATGGATGAAGTTTATCCTAAATATAAAGATAAAATTGATTTGGAAAGTATATCAGTTGAAAAAAATGATACTGACACTTTGAATTTAATTAAAAAGTACAATATAACTTTAGTTCCTACTCTTATTTATATTTATGACGGCAAAGTTTTAAAGCATACAGAAGGTTCTTTAACATCCCAACAATTAGAAAGTAATATGAAGGCTCTTATCAATGGAACATTACGTTAATTTATTTTCAACAGGAGCAAGTGCACCGGTTCTGCTTTTAATTTCTTTTTTAGGTGGTGTTGTTGCATCTGTATCTCCTTGTTCTCTTGCCATCATTCCTTTAATTATGGGGTATATTTTAGGATTTTCTGAGCAAAATGTGTTCAAAACGTTTGTTCAACTTGGTTTCTTTATATTAGGTTCTGCTGTAATTTTCTCTTTAATCGGTATTTTATGTGCTGTTACAGGAAGAGTTTTTATATCAATAGGTGGTGCTTATTTTATGCTTATAATTGCATCATTTGTTATGGTTATGGGATTAAAACTTTTAGGAATTCTTGATTTCGAAATTCCTGTATTTATAAAACAAATGCCAAAAAATGAAGGTAACAGCTTAATATTGTATCCGTTTATTGTAGGTATTTTCTTTTCATTGGCAGGAACTCCTTGTTCTACTCCAATTTTGGCAGCTATAATGAGTTTTGCTGCTTTAGCAGATAGAATCATTTTGGCATTATTGATGTTGTTTCTGTTTTCATTAGGGCAAGGCATTATAATTTTACTTGTTGGTGCAGGTTTATCGAAAATTAAATCGATGAATAAAATTGCTGTGTTTTCTGATTATTTGCTTAAATTTAGCGGCTTAATTTTAGTTTGTGCATCCGTATATATTTTTTATAAGATTTTTTCTCCATATATTGTAAATTAAGTATCTATGTTATAAAATTAACAATATAAAGAAGTGGAGTGAATTATGAAAGTTATTGAGGGTAAGTTAACTACAGATAATGAAAAATTTTGTATAATAATATCAAGATTTAATGAATTTATTGGCTCAAAATTGCTGTCAGGAGCGGTTGATGAACTTAAAAGACATGGCGTTGAAGAAACAAATATAGATGTGGTATGGACTCCGGGTGCGTTCGAAATTCCTATTGCAGCAAAAAAATGTGCAAAAACCGGAAAATATAATGCTATAATTACTCTTGGTGCGGTTATAAAGGGTTCAACTTCTCATTATGATTATGTTTGTGCAGAATTATCCAAGGGTATTGCTCAAGTAAGCTTAGAAACGGAAGTTCCGGTTCTATTTGGTGTTTTAACTACAGAAAATATAGAACAAGCTATAGAAAGAGCAGGAACCAAAGCAGGTAATAAAGGTTCTGATGCGGCTAAAGCAGCCATAGAAATGGCTAACCTTTTGAAAGAGATTTAATTAATGAGTGAAATAATAACTGAATATTTAAATGAAAATACCAAAGATATTGATATTATATCTACGGTTGAGATGATAAAGAAAATAAATGATGAAGATAAATTAGTGGCTTATGCTGTAGAAAGTGAGATAGAGCATATCGCCCAAGCCGTTGATTTAATTGCTGAAAGCTTTAATAACGGTGGAAATCTTATTTATTTTGGTTGTGGTACGTCAGGTCGATTAGGAATTCTTGACGCAAGTGAATGTCCACCTACATTTAGTACCAATCCTGAAATGGTTCAAGGTATTATTGCCGGAGGGAAAGATGCATTTACCCGTGCCGTAGAAGGTGCAGAAGATGATTTTGAACAAGGTGTTGAAGATGCTAAAATTCTTGCACCAGAAGATATTTGTGTTGTAATTTCTGCAAGTGGAAATCCAAAATATCTTTTAGGAGTATTAAAAACTGCGGATGAAATAGGTGCTAAAACAATAGCCATAACTTGTAACAGCGAGTCTAAAATTGGAGAAGAAGTAAGAGTTTGTATTTGTGCCGAAGTTGGCCCCGAAGTTATCGCAGGTTCAAGCAGATTAAAAGCCGGTACGGCACAAAAAATGATTTTAAATATGCTTTCTACGGGATCTATGATTAAAATTGGTAAAACATATAAAAATCTAATGATTGATTTGAGAGCAACTAATGATAAATTAAAAGATAGAGCGATAAGAATAGTATCTCAAATTGCTGAAACTACTCATGCAAAAGCCTTCGCTGTTTTGGAAAAATCAGATTGGGATATAAAAATTGCTGTTGCATCTATTCTTTTAAATTTGGATATCGATGAAGCAAAAAAAGAATTGAAAAAACACGGTGGGGTTTTAAGAAAATTATTGAAAAGTGGGGAAAAAATTTAAGTATGAAATTAACAGTTCTAGGTGCAGGTTGCTGGGGATTAACACTTGCATGGCTATTAACAGATAACTTTGAAAAAGTTACAGTATGGGGTAGAGCACAAGATATATCAGATGAATTAAAAAACTATAAAAAGACATCTAAACCCATAGAAGTTCAATTACAAGATAAAGTTGAAATAACTTCTGACTTAAAGTCAGCAATTGATGGAGCTGATATAATTCTTTCAGTAATCTCAACAAGTGGAGTAAGACAGGTTTGCGAACAGTTAAAAATAGTTGGCATTGATAAAAATCAAATATTAGTTAATGCTTCAAAAGGTATAGAATTGCCATCTCTGATGAGAATGAGTGAAGTTATAAAAGATGTACTTCCTGAACAAAAACTTGTAATCTTATCAGGTCCTACGTTGGCAAAAGAAGTTTTAATGGGATGTCCTACTGCAGCGTGTGTTGCATCTGATGATATACAAGTTGCAAAATTAGTTCAAGAAAAATTAACAGTTAAAAACAGATTTAGACTTTATACTAATTCTGATGTTATAGGAGTTGAATTAGGAGGAAGTTTAAAAAATGTAATTGCCATAGCCGCTGGCTTTGCTGATGAGTTAAAATTGGGTGATAACACGATGGGTGCATTGTTAACCCGTGGGATGGCAGAAATTGTTAGAATTAGTACTAAACTTGGAGCAAATCCTTCTACATTGTATGGACTTTCCGGCATGGGAGATTTAATAGCAACATGTTCAAGTCCGTTTTCTCGAAATCATACTGTAGGTGCTATGATTGCTCAAGGTAAAAAAATTGATGATATATTAAAAGATTTAGGCTCAGTTGCGGAAGGAGTTCAAACTTCTAAAGCACTTTGTGAGCTTGCTAAAAAATTTAATGTAGAAGTTCCTGTTTCGAATGCTATTTATCAAGCGGTGTATACTGATGTTCCTGCAAAAGAAGTTTTTATGAATTTAATGAATAGAAAATTAAAAGAAGAAGAAAAGTACGTATGACAAAATTTGCTGTAAGATATTTAAAAAATACATATTATCCGTTAAATGTCCCTGAACATGTAAAATTGAAGTGCGGAGATATGGTTCTGGTTAGAACAGAAAAAGGCGAAGAAGCTCTAAAAGTTATTTGTTTGAATGATAAAATAGTTGAACTTTGGGAAAAAAGTAAACTTAATCCTGACCCGTTACCTGTTGTAAGAGTTTTAACGGAAAAAGATAATGAAAGTTTAGAAACTCTGAAAAAAGAAGAAGTAGAAGGATTTTTTAAATGTCAGGATTTAATTAAACGACATAAATTAAATATGAATTTGGTTCAATGCCGATTAACTTTTGACAGAAAAAAAATCACGTTTTATTATACTGCTCCTGAGAGAGTTGATTTTAGAAACTTATTAAAAGATTTGACACAAACTTTTAAACGTATAAGAATAGATTTGCGTCATATTGGTGTAAGAGACGAAACAGCTCTTTTAGATGGTTGTGGAATTTGTGGAAAAGGATTCTGCTGTGGTTCGTGTATGAGAAAATTTACAGCTACAAATGTTAAACTTGCCAAAGATCAAGGAATGCCGATTGCTCCGGGTAAGATTTCAGGTACATGCGGAAGACTTTTGTGTTGTCTGTCTTATGAATATTCTAATTATATTGAGGCGGCTAAGGATTTACCTCCTATCGGTTCAGGTGTTATGACTCCTGACGGATTAGGAAAAGTTTGTACTTTACATTTCTTGAATGGCTCTGTTCAGGTGAAATTAGAAGATGGCAAAATTAAAGATTATATTAAGTCTGATATTGAAATGATTGATGGTGATGTTAATGTTGATATTGATGTTCCAAATTTAAATTATCAAGAAGATGATTCAAATATAGATATTTCATCACTTGAAGATGATAGAAACAGTTCTACCGGTAATATTTAATTATTTGTTATTTTGGTATTTTTTATTTATAATGAACTTAATTGAATTAAGGAGATAAGTATGAATGAACTTTTGAAAAAAAGTGCAGCTGAACAAGCAAAAATGATTGCAAATAAAGAGGTGTCTGCAGTTGAATTGTTGAATGCCACTTTTGAACGAATAAATGATGTGGAAGATAAAGTAAAAGCGTACAATTCTTTATGTAAAGATTTGGCGTTGGAAACTGCAAAAAAGGTTGATGAAAAAATTTCTAAAGGTGAAGAGTTGCCTTTACTTGCGGGAGTACCTTTAACTTTAAAAGATAATATGAATTATATTGGAACAAAAACAACTGCATCAAGTAAAATTTTAGAAAACTTTGTTTCTCCATATAATGCAACAGTTACAGAAAAACTAATTAACAATATGATACCAATTGTGGGAAAAGCTAATTTAGATGAATTTGCAATGGGTTCATCGAATGAGAATTCAGCTTTTAACAATGTATATAATCCTTGGAATTTAAATAAAGTTCCCGGAGGCTCATCAGGCGGTTCAGCTGCCGCTGTTGCTGCTTTGGAATCAGCGTTATCTCTTGGTTCTGATACCGGTGGTAGTATTCGTCTACCAGCCAGTTTCTGCGGTGTTGTTGGTATGAAGCCGACTTATGGTCGTGTTTCACGTTATGGCTTAATAGCTTTTGCCTCATCTCTTGACCAGATTGGACCGTTTGCAAGAACAGTTGAAGATGCTTCAATGTTATTAGAAGTTATCTCAGGTTTAGATCCAAAAGATTCTACTTCTATTGATGCACCTGTTGAACATTATTCTAAGCACTTAAGTGATGATATCAAAGGTAAAAGAGTTGGTGTTATAAAAGAATTATTGGCTGAAGGTGTTGATAATGACGTTAAAAAAGCTATTGAAACTGCTATTGAAGATTATAAATCAATGGGTTGTGATATAGTTGAAGTTTCTTTGCCGTATTTAAAATATTCTATTGGTATTTACTATATTCTTGCAACAGCAGAATGCAGTTCAAATTTAGCACGTTTTGACGGAGTTAAATATGGTTACAGATGTGAAGGTGCTGAATCATTGATTGAAATGTATAACAAAACAAGAGCTGAAGGCTTTGGAGATGAAGTTAAACGTAGAATTATGCTAGGTACTTATGCGTTATCTTCAGGTTATTATGATGCTTATTATAAAAAAGCACAGCAATTAAGAAGATTGGTTAAAGAGGACTTTGACAGAGTATTTGAACAAGCAGATATTTTAATATCTCCAACTTGTCCTAATACTGCATTTGAAATCGGTGCGAAAACAGAAGATCCTCTATCAATGTATTTAACTGATATTGCAACTATTGGTGCAAATCTTGCAGGTATTCCGGGTATAAGTGTTCCTGCGGGATTTGATTCTTCTAATATGCCAATAGGTCTTCAAATAATGTCTCCTCAAATGACTGAACAAAGATTATTTAATTTTGCTTATAAATTTGAACAATGTCATGATTTTTATAAAAAAATAGCAAATTTATAATTTTATAGTTATTTTAAATGGCGGGCAGATTTTTAATCTGCCCGCCGTTTTGTTTATTTGTTTTCTATTACGTATCCTTTAAATCTTTGACAAGAAAATTCTTTTTCTATTTTGGCAGTACTTGGAAGTATTAAAGATTTTTCGGTTGCTAAAAGAATAAAATTCCCTTTATAAATTGAAGGTTCTTCTGTATAATCAATTTTTATTCTTTGTTCATCTCTTAAGTATGGAATAATATTCAAAATATTCCAACCATTAGTTTCAGTTATTATTATTGGAGAATTTGTTGTTTTTATTGGTTCACAGGTTGTATTTACAAAAATATTTTCAATATTTCCTCTCGATATTGCGATACGCGGAGGATTTAACATTGAATCATAGCTTTCAAATTTTGTAGGAAGTGTAAAACTTATCGTAATAATTATACAAATTAATGATATCAAAACAGTCTTTAACTTTTTTGTTTCCAATATTATTGCAGGAAGTATCAATGATAATACCGGAAATAGAGGCTCTGTATAACGTAATACTTTTTGTGGTGCAAGAAGCAAAAATAAAATATAGCAAAACAAATTTATACCTATTAAAATCCATAAAATATTATCTTTTAGTAATTTTTTATTAAAAATTAACGTTAATATTGAAATTATAGTGATAATACTATAAAATAAATAGTTTAAAAGTATTTGATAACTTGCAAACAATGCTAAATTTAAATTATTTGTTATATTCGACAGTAAAGAATTATCTGAAATTCCAACTCTGGGTGCGTAAATAAAATCTAAATAATTCGGATAAATTAAAAAAGTTAAACCAATAGCAATTATAAATGAGCAAATTAAAAACCATCCAGAACGTTTTTTTATCAATAAAATCAGCCCTAAAATTGCAGAATAAATTATACCATAATATCCGCTTAATATTGTTATTGTTCCTGATGAAATTATTTTTAAAAAATTTTGTACTGTATTTATTTTTTCGGTTTTATATATATACACAAAAACATAAGATAAAAATACAAAAGCCATTTCTTGAAGAGCATAATATCTCGCAAATATACTCATTGATATTGTTCCTGTATTCAAATAGCAAAAAGCCAAAATAAATGGTATGTATTTTTTATCAAAATTCAATAAATTTATTAGTTTAAACATAAAGAAAAATGATAAAGAAAATAAAATTAAATTAAGATAAAAGCCTCGTTGATAAATATTTTTTATATCAAAAGAATTCAATCCTATTTGAGATATTCTAAAAAGTGAGTAATATAAAGGAGTATTTGGTGTATCTCCGTTGTTGTGAAATCTTAAAGATTTTAAAGAGTTAAGAATTTCTTTTGGCGAATTATCGTTTAGTCCAAAAACAATCTCTTTTATTTCTTTTCCGGTATATGTTTTTTCTGTATCAAAATATTTTGTAAATCCGTATTCATTATTTTTTGATATAACAACTGTGAAAATTTCATCAGTATGAAAGCCTTGTTTTTGACTATACCAATAACATCTTACAAATAATGCAAGAATAAATACCAAGATAATTAGAATTATTGTATTTTTTGTCATAAATTATAAATTTTTGATTATTTCATCTCTAAATTCTGTTGTTAAAGAAGTTCCACCCAAATCAGGAGTTAAGACATTACCTTCTTTAAGTGTTTTTCTTAAAGCTTTATCAATTTTTTCAGCATAATATTGCTCATTAATATATTTTAGCATTTCAATTGCAGAAAGTAATAATGCTGTTGGGTTAGCCTTGTTTTGCCCTTTTATATCAGGTGCAGAACCGTGTACGGGTTCAAATACGGCATAGTCCTTACCTATATTTGCACCTTGAGCAACTCCAAGTCCTCCTATTAAGCCTGCACACAAGTCTGATACAATATCACCGTATAAATTTGGTAGTACCATTACATCAAATTTTTCAGGGTTTTGTACCAATTGCATACATGCATTATCTACTAAAATTTCGTTATATTCTATATTTGGGTATTTTTCTTTTACTTCTCTACAACATTCCAAAAATAATCCATCTGTTAATTTGCAAATATTTGCTTTTGTTACTGCTGTAACTTTTTTTCTGTTATATTTTTCTGCATAATCAAATGCAAATTCTGCAATTTTTATAGATGCTTCTCTTGAAATTATTTTAATACTTTCTGCGTGGTCTTTATCAACTTGTCTTTCAATCCCTGCGTATAAATCTTCTGTATTTTCTCTTACAATAATCAAATCAACATTAGAAAATCTTGTGTTAATACCATCAATATTTTTGCAAGGACGTAAATTTGAATATAAATTAAGAGCTTTTCTTAATTGAACATTAACACTTCTAAAGCCTTTACCTATAGGAGTTGTAACAGGAGCTTTTAATGCAACTTTATTTTTTCTTATTGATTCAATAACTCTATCAGGCAGAGGTGTTCCTTCTTGTTCTAAAACATCAGCTCCTGCTGTTTGAATGTCCCAATTTATGTTCAAGCCTGAAGCTTCAATTATTTTTACAACAGCATCAGTTACTTCCGGTCCAATTCCATCACCGTTTATTAATGTTACTGTTTTCATAGTTCTAAATCTCCGTGTTTTTTTATATGTTCAATTAACCCGCCTTCATTTAAAAGTTTTATCATAACATCAGGAAGCGGTTGAATTTTTATTTCATTATTTTGAGTTAAATTTTTTACAACACCATTTTTTATATCAATATCAAGTTCATCTCCTGCATTAATTTTATCAGTGTCGCACTCAATTAATAGAAGACCAATATTTATGGAATTTCTGTAAAAAATTCTTGCAAAACTCTTTGCTAAAACTGCACCTACACCTGCAATTTTAATTATTTGAGGAGCATGTTCTCTTGAAGAACCCAATCCAAAATTGTTTCCTGCAACGATAAAATCTCCTTCTTTCATTTTTGAAGCAAATTCCGGATCCGCATCTTCAAGCACATGTTTTGAAAATTCTTTTAAATCAGAGCGTAAATGAAATAATCTTCCCGGTGCTATATGGTCTGTTGAAATATTATCACCAAATTTAAAAACTTTTCCCATTATAACACCTCTCTTACATCTGCTATATAACCTTTAATTGCACTGTACGCAGCAATCGCAGGACTTGATAGATAAATAAAACCTTTTGTATTACCCATTCTGCCCTGAAAGTTTCTGTTTTGTGTTGCAAGGCAAACTTCTCCATCACCTAAAATGCCTGCGTGAACTCCAACGCAAGGCCCACATCCGCTTGTTACTATCGATGCTCCACTTTCTACAAATATTTCTATTAATCCTTCTTTTAAGGCTTGCATAAATACTGTTCTTGAAGCCGGTGCTACAAGTAATCTTACATTAGCATTTACCTTCTTACCTTTAAGAATTTCTGCTGCAACCCGTAAATCTTCTATTCTTCCGTTTGTACAAGTTCCAATGAATACTTGATTTACTTTAACATCTTTTAATTCATCTACTGTTTTTGTATTATCAACTGTGTGCGGGCAGGATATTGTTGGTTTTAATTCTGAAGCATTTATTTTTATAATTCTTTCATAAACAGCATCTTCATCTGCTTTTATTTCAACAAACTTATCTTCTCTGCCTTTTTCTTTTAAATATGTCTTCGTTTTTTCATCAGTTGAAAAAATACCTGCTTTAGCTCCTGCTTCAACTGCCATATTTGCAATTGTAAATCTGTCAGCCATAGACATGTTTTTTATTGTTGAACCGCTGAATTCAAGAGCTTTATAAGTTGCCCCATCAGCATCAATTATTCCTATGAGGTGTAATATTAAATCTTTTGCATAAACTCCTTTTTGAAATTCTCCTTCAACTTCAACCTTGAATGTAGCAGGAACTTTTAACCAAGTTTTGCCGAGAGCCATTGCAACAGCAATATCAGTCGAACCCATACCTGTTGCAAATGCTCCTAACGCACCTGAAGTACAAGTGTGAGAATCTGCACCTACAAGAATTTCTCCAGGATTTACATAGGATTCAACAAGTCTTTGATGGCATACCCCTTCTCCAACTTCTGATAAAACTGCACCATATTCTTTCGAAAAATCTCTCAATACAGTATGTGTATTTGAAAGTTCTTTTCTTGGACTTGGTGCTGCATGGTCAATAAATAAAATTGAACGATTAGGATTTGCCAGTTTATCTTTTCCTAATTTTTTAAATTCATTAACCATTAAAGGTCCTGTTCCGTCTTGTACTGCAGCAACATCTACCTTTGCAATTACAAGCTCACCGACATGTACATCGTGTCCTACGTGTTTTGATATTATTTTTTCTGCTATTGTTTGTCCCATCTTCGCCTTCTTTGTTTAGTTATATTAATAAATCCTGATATTTTCTGTTTTTTGGTGCATGTGCCGGTTCATAATAAGGCGTTACTGTCATTATTTTTGCCGCAAATTCGGGATAATAATATATGAATTTCAATTCAGCATCTGTTAGCGGTTTTTGTGTATGAACATTTGCGTATCTGGCAAGTTCAAGAATATTTCTTGCATCTTCTTCATTTTCAAATTCAAGTTCCATTTTTTCGTAAACATTCCTGAACCCTTTAATGCCTCCATATTCACCGGTTGTAATCATTCTTCCTGTTTCAACAATTTCAGGCTCGCCTCTGCCCAATTCTTCGTAATCATAAAGTTCATAATTTCGTCTGTCTTTTAATGCTCCGTCTGCGTGAATTCCCGATTCATGTGCGAAAGCATTACTTCCTACGGCGGGTTGATTGATAGGAATTGGAAGTCCAAATGCATAAGCTGTATATTTTGCAAGTTTCCATGATTTTGATAAATCTATTTGTTTATCTATTTTGTATTTATCTTTAAATCCGCTGGATTTTAGTACAGCTAATAAACAAGAAATTAAATCCGCATTTCCGGCTCTTTCTCCCATTCCGTTTATTGCTGTATTGATATAAGCATTAACACCGCAATCTATTGCCGCTTTTGCTCCCATTATTGAATTTGCAACCGCCATACCAATGTCATTATGGTAATGAAGTTCTATATCCATTCCTGTTGCTTGTGCAATTTTTGTTATTCTTTCATATGAAGTTTGAGGATCATCAAAGCCCAGTGTATCACAATATCTAAATCGTGTAGCTCCATTTTCTTTTGCATTTAATCCCCATTTTATTAAATAATTAATATCACTTCTTGATGCATCTTCCGCATTTACTCCGATAGATATTGCACCTTTATCTTTTGCACATTTTACGGCTTCATTAGTAAGTGCTATAATATCTTCTTTTGACTTTTTCCCTTTATATTTTCCTTGTATCATTTGATCTGAAGTTGATACAGACAAATTAACATATTTTAGTTTAGGACAATTTTTAAAAGATTCTTCTACGTCTTTCGCAATACCTCTCATCCATCCTGAAAGCTTTGTTTTGTTGATTATACCAGCTTCAACCAAATCGAGATTTGCATTTAAATAATTTAGTTCGTGTTTTGTAGTAGGAAATCCAAACTCTGATTGAGTTATTCCTAAACTGTTTAACATCAAATTTATGATTGTTTTTTGGAGTTTTGCTAATCCAAGTCTTGATGTTTGAACACCATCTCTGTTTGTAACATCTACAAAGTATATATATTTATCTTGTGTCATTTTAACCTTCTTTTAAATATTAATAAGTTCCCGGTATGATTTTTTCATAATCATCTAAAGTTCCATTATCTAAACAACAAGTTATAATTGCTTTACCTAACGGATGCAATGAACTTTGAAGATACAATTTTGTTTCTTTTTTGAAGAAATCTTCAAGTTGTTTTGCACCTGCATCATAACCTTCTAATCCGACTTCAGGCTGAACTGTTACGTCAAGAAATTTTTTAGACATAGCAACACCTTCAACATGAATTTGTTCCGGAATATAACCGGCTAAAGGATGTCTTGCAGGATGAAGATTGATTTTTTTCATTGAAGCTTGTCCTCTTCTCGCAAGATACTCTCTTATAACCCATTGAGCCATAAACCCTACTTGCCAGCATCCTATGTGTTGATTTGGAATTAAGATATTTTTTGTTTTTGTTGTTTGCATAAATTGTTCAAGTAAAATATTTGCAAAATCAACTCTTTTACCAGTTGCAAATGGCCAAAATGAACCAACACCTTCACTTTTTATATCAAATAAATTTGAATCTTCTCCGCTTGCATCGATACTTGGATTATTGAAGCCTCTTGGTGCAACCAGTCTCCACAACCAAGCTAAAGCAGGCGGTAAAACATGCATCATTCCGAAAATACCGTATGATGGATTTTCTTTTGTACAAGGTGGTGTTCTCAAACCAAAACTTCTGTAATCAATATCAATAGGTCCATCCTGAATGTTTTCTATTAATTCTCTAGGTATAATTATTCTCGGATTGGAACATGGTTTGTTTGGCTCATCTTCAATATGTTCCCATATTAAACATGTTGAATCCGGATGACCGTTTATGTTAAAGAATAATAATGGTTTTTCAGGATGAATAGTTACTTTTTCCAAATGAGGATCTGTTCCATAACTATTAATGTGGTCAATTCTTATAAACCATGCGTTTTCTGCATCAGTAACTGTTAGTTTTCCGTGTTTTTGAAATTCAGGGTTAGATAATGCCATATCATCAGTTAGAGGTTGTAATTTACATGAGTGTCCTAATTCAAGGTATCTTAATTCTCCGGTTAGAGTATTTTTACCTAATATTAAGCGTCCGTCTTCTTCACGATGGACATATTCAAGCATTTCACTTTTTCCACTGCCTGAAGCACCCTCGTGTAGGATTGTTGTATCGTTATCATACGGAGTAACTACATCTACTGTTGATGCGTGCATTGTTACATAGTCTTCTTTTAAACCTAAAGCTAAAAGTATTCCGTAAACCCCTTTCTTAGCACTTGGTCCGGGGTATAAATTATATGAAAATACTTCGTGAACTCCATTTTGTTGGTTATGAACAACAACTTGTTTTCCCTCGTAATGAGTATGTCTGAACGGAGGTGCTAAGTATATTATTGCTTTTGGAGTAAATTTGTTATCTATTTCATCTATAGGTATCATTCCTTGCATATCGTATACACTTGCAGCAAAAAATGCAGCATTTTTAGGTGCGACAAGTAATGCCGGATAACCATACTCAATTCCACCGGCCATAAATGGCAATATTATTAATTCATTACTTTTTAGCCAATTAAGAGTTTGATTTCTTACGGGTTCAAACTCTGTATTAAATCTATCTTTATATCTGACTTTATCTGTCATTTCAATATTGTTTACGACCATACAATTAGGGTCTCTTCTTCTCATATAGGCTTCTGTGTAGTTTATACAAAGTCCGTTTTTACACTTAACAACATTGGCTTCCTCAATTTCACCTTTGCCTTCTACGTTATATGTTACATGGAAAATTTTATTATCTGCACCACCTATCGCAAGATTAAACAACTGCTCTCTTGTTTCAGGAATAATTACTCCCTTACAGTTATCAATCATATCTCGTACTTCATCTGCAAGTCCCCAATTTTCCCATAATTTATTCATCTTAATCCCTAATTCCTATTTCTACTACCATAGTATTTTACAATAATATTTATAATATGTAAAAAAATTTACATTAATTGTTAATAGTTTCTAAATAATGCAGTACTTTTTTTGTATAAATTCTGTTGGTAAATGCTATTAATGCTGAACGTATTGCTTCCGAAAGAGGGGTTATTTTTGATGCAAAGCTTTCTGCTGAAAAATTTCTTGTTATAAAAGTAGCTCTTAGTGCTGATTCAAGCTCAATGCATAAATAATTATATGCAACTTCTTCCGTATATTTATTTTTTTTATAAAGCTGTAAAATTTCTGCTGTTTCAGATATACTTAAAACTTGTTTAAATATGCCTATTACTATTAGTTGAACTAATTGAATTTTAGAATATTTCTTGTTTTTTGGGGGAAATATTACTTTTTGCTTTACGTAATTATTAACCATTGTTGCTGTTATTGAACTTTTTTCTCCGGGAATTCTAAAGATTGATAACAGCTTATTTAACAAATCAATTAACTGCTCCATATATAAATCAAAGTTCGGAAGTTCATTAAATCTTGGCATTTTAAAACTACCAAGCTCTTTTGCGGTTTCTGTTTCAATAAATAATTGTTGTTCCATATTCCTATTGTACACCTAAAAAAATAAAATCAAACTAAATCTTCTAATTTTTAATATTACTTGACATAGTTTTTAATACCAGATAAAATAATCTTATTATTTTGGGAGTGAGTATGAATTTATTTAATTTTTTAGAACTTGAGGATAAAACTGAAAAAAGAGCTGTTGAATTGATTGATGAATTAAAAAGCCTTGATATTTTTGTAGAAAAATATCAATCAATTCATAACTATTTTAAAGAGAGAATATCTGAATATGGTTCTTTACCTGCGGTAACAGATAAATATTCTAAAGTTGAACTGACTTATGAGGAATTAGAAAATAATATTTCAGATTTTGCATCAGGATTACAGTCTTTAGGTATTGAAAAAGGTTCGCATATAGGAATTTTAACTGAAAATAACGGAAGATTTATTATTTGTGAACAAGCTGTTTTAAGATGCGGAGCTGTTGCTGTATTAAGGGGCTCAAATGCTCCTATTGATGAACTGGAGTATATAACTCATCATAGTGATAGTTCAGTTTTGATTTTAAAAGATAAATCTTTATTTGATAAAATAAAATATTTCTTAAGTAAAAGTGATTTAAAGTTTATTGTGCTAATGTTTGATGAAGATGTTGATAAAGAAGGTATAAATTATCCTATTTATAAGTATAGAGATATAATTGAAAAAGGGCAAAATTATCAATTTAAAAATGTGGAAATAAATCCTTCAGACAAAGCATTAATTTTTTATACATCAGGTACAACAGGTAATCCTAAGGGTGTATTATTATCTCACAAAAATATTTTATCGCAGTATCCATCTGTAGAGGAAGGTTTACAGGCTAAAAAGGGTGAAAAAACACTTCAAATTTTACCTATTTGGCATACATACGAACATATTGCTCAACTTTATTTCTTTATGTCAGGATGCCATTTGCATTTTACAACTATTCCAAAATTAAAAGATGATTTACTTAGATATGATATTGATATACTTGCCTCTGTTCCTCGCATTTGGGAAGCAATCAGACTTGGTATTTATCAAAAATTAAAACAAAATTCAAATTTAGCATATTATATTTTTGATTTTGCCGTAAAAACCAGTATTAATTATAAAATCCATAAAATGTATGCGGAAAGACGTATAACAAATAAACAATCACGATATAAAATTAGAGGAAAAATTTATCATAAACTTATGCGAACATTTACAAAACCTTTGCATATTTTATTTACGAATACAATTTATAAAAAACTTAAAACTGCTGCCGGTTTGAATTTCAGAGCAACAATTTCCGGAGGTGGTGCGATTTCAATGAAAGATGAGTTATTCTATGATGCAATAGGTGTAAACTTGCGTGTGGGATATGGTTTAACTGAAACTTCTCCTGTATTAACATTGAGATATGCCGGTGATAAAAATTATCTCGGTTCTGCCGGAAGACCTTTTAAAGGTACTGATATAAAAATTGTGGATTCTCAAACTATGCAGTCAGTAGGTATTTTTAACAAAGGAATTGTTATGGTGAAAGGGCCTCAAGTTATGATGGGGTATTATAAAGATGAAGAGTCAACAAATAAAGTGCTTTCAGAAGATGGTTGGTTTAATACTGGTGATTTGGGTTGGCTTACGGGTGATGATAATCTTGTTCTTGTCGGTAGAATGAAAGAAACAATAGTTCTTTCCAACGGTGAAAATGTTGAACCAGTACCGATAGAGGAGGCTTGTTTGGGCAGTCCTTATATTGACCAGATTGTCCTTGTAGGTCAGGATGAAAATAGTATAGGTGCTCTTGTTGTTCCGTCTCATGAGGCTCTTGAAAAATGTTCTATCGCTGCTAAAAATCTTAAATCAGGTAAAAATTTGACAATTAATAATCCTTCGTTGAGGGAATTAATAAAACACGAATTAAATAAATATATCAAAAATAAACCAAATTTAAAATCTTTTGAAACTATAAAACATTTTGAAGTGTTAAATGATACGTTTAATGTTGATAACGGAATGATGAGTAATACGGCAAAAATTAAACGTAATAATGTTTTTGAAACGTACAAAGATATTATTTCAAAAATGTTTTCTGACAAGAATAAGTAGTAATAATAAGGCTTTGGTTAAGATAGTGTCCGTAAAATTACGTACGTAATTTTACGGACTTTTATTAATTTGAAAATCTGTAATAATGTGGATAGAATCTATAGATTATGAAAAATAAAAATGTAATTACACCAAAGTTTATAATAAAACGGAAAGGAAAATTTTATGGTAAAGCATTAGGTGAAAATTATAATAATTTAGTCATTGGAGATTTTGATAGAAACTATTTTTATACAAATAAATATGGTTGATAAATCAAACAACAGAATTTGACAACGAAATGAAAGATTTATCCCAAAAGATCGGATTAAAGTTTTCAAAAAATAAGAATTATTAAAATAAAAAATAAAACAATACTTATACAAATAAAATGTATAAAACCAAAGACCTGGAGTTTATTAATAAATTTATTATTTAAAAATTTTGGATGAACAATTTTTTTAGTAAATAAATTTTCGGTAACGTATATTAAAAAATATATAAATAAACCAATCAAATAAATAATAAAAGCCGGTATTGTAAAAAAGACAAAAAATACAGGAATTAATCCAAATGCATTTTCAAAACCTTCAAGAATAACGTGGTATAAATATATCTCTAAATAAAGAATAAAAAAAATGAAATGATAAAAGGTTAAAAAATTAAAACTATAGCGATTTCTAAATTTATCTAAAAACATAAGTTAATACTACAAAAAAGGAAAATGAAAAACAACTATGACACAAACTCAAACAACAGAATTCGACAATGAAATGAAAGCCCTTGCACAAGGTGTTTACAAAGGAAATGAAAAATTTATCCCAAAAGATTGGATTAAAGTTTCAGAAAGTGATAATAAAAACTCAGGATTTCATGCAGAAGCTTTTTACAAAAAATATAAATAATCAACTTGGCACGATTTACACCATAAAAAATTATCCAAATTCTAATGATATTGTTGGTATACATGTAGGGAAAAAAGATAAAACATATTTAAAAAAATATCACGAAGTAGAATCCATGGGCAATATAGAAGATGCCGTTGATATAAACCACCATATTTGTATGGACAAGTTAACATGGATATAGATTTTAAGGATATTGACTCCAACAGGGTTTTTACAAATGAAGAAATTGGGCAAATGTCTTCTGATGAATTTAAAAGATTAGAAAACTTTATAAATCAACAAATTGCAGCAGGTAAAGTTATGCCTAATGCTCAAGCAAAACATCAGGTACAGACAGGAAATTTGATTTATGTAAACTCCTATACTCGAGATGACGGTACAGTGGTAAAAGGATATTATCGGAGTAAATCTAATAATTTTTAGTGAATTATAATAATATATCTGTTAAATAGAAATTTAGTGTATAACTTTATATGCTTTGTTAAAATTTGTAAATAAAATATTCTTTGTTATTATTGTTTTTTAACTATTGTTTAAATTTTATTTGAAAAATAAAGTCAATTAATTTTCAAAAATACACTTTATGTATACAAGAAGAGATAAATAATAACACATAACACACGAGGAGAATTTTATGACACAAGGTATTGGACACAATGTTAATAATTTTAGTATAGGTGCAGGCTATTATCAAGGAGACAGTTTTGCAGGTTCATCAGCAGGACGTGGCGATGTTAGAGCTTTTGCTATTTTTGATCATGCTGATTATAATAAACCGGGTGTTAAAAATGGTCTTTCTGCATCAGCAAGTGTATCAGCAGGTAAAAATTTCCAAACAGCAAGTTTAAGTCTTGGATATGGCGGAAAAATTTATGAACAAGGAAATAATTCTCTAACTTGGAATACAAGTGCATATATTAGAGGTGAACATACAACAAATTCGGATGCGAAATTTGTAGACGATTCTAAATTTGACAAACAAAAGACTTGGTGTGATGAAACACTTGTTCATAACTACAACAATGCTTATGGTGCTGCAGGTCTAGGTGCGGGTCTAAAATATAATACTAAAAATTTAACTCTTGGTGCTAGTGCTGCACTTGAGTATGGTGAACATACAGGTTTGGGTTCAACTTTAGATTGTACAAATTCTCCTGAATCTGCTCATAGTGATATGGCTAAATATGCTTACAATAAAGCAGCTGAAGAAGGTAAAAAAGTTGCAGCTTCTCCTAGCCATTTAAAAGGTATTTTTGCAGCAAACGCTGATTATCGTGTAAACAAAAATTTATCTGTTGGTGCCGGTGTTGAATTTAACACTGCTAAACCTAGTGATCCTAGCGTATTTGGAAGAGTTGCTTATACATTCTAATCATATAAAAAGTCAATATTAAAAAAGAGGATTGTCAAATGACATCCTCTTTTTTGTATATTTTACAATAAATTAATGAATTTTTATTAATATATTCTGTTTTTTGACACATTTTCAATTCCGTAATTAGCCACATTCAATATCTCAAACCCCATATTCTCAAGTTTATCGGCAAGAAATGCAGCAGGAATTGTGTTTGTTGGTTTATCGTAATCGAGAATAATTTCATCTATAATATTTTCTAATGTAGTTATTTTGCTTTTTGCGGTGGTACTTATTGTTTTATCATCTTCTATTGTAAAAATTATTTCACCATATTTCGCTTTAATCATATAAATATCTCCTGCGTATTTTATGACATTATCTCAATTTTAAAATATTTTAGAAACCTATATTTATATGATAAATTAAATTTATTTGTTTGTATTTTTTATTACGGCTGATATTAAATCGTATATTAAAGTATATTCTTTTTCTGAACATTTATTAATAATTGAGATTATATTGTTTATTTTATTATTGTTACTTTTTTCCGTCTTAGATTTTTGTAGTCCAAAATCTTCTAATGTAAATTCAAGAATTTCTGCCATTTTTAAAAAGGTATCTAATTTAATTATGTTTTGTCCACGTTCTATTTTACTGACATGCTTTTCTGATAATCCAATTTTTTCAGCAAGTTCATACTGTGTTAAACCTGATTTTTTTCTGTAAAATTTTATAATTTCACCAATTTGTTTTTTGTCAGTAAATACCACTTATGAGTCTCCCTATTTATTAAATACATCATAAACGATTACTTAAAAACTATATATAGGATTACATTCTTATTTAAGGTGTTGTAAAAGATTAGTTTTTGTGTTATATCTTTTTACGTATCAAAAAGGATTATTTTTATGAAAAAGGTATCTATTATAATTACCTGTTATAATAAATCAAAATTTATAAAAGAATGTATTGACTCTGCTTTAAATCAAACTTATCAGAATATAGAAATTGTAATATATAATGATGCATCAAAGGATAAGAGTGCAGACATTATTCAAAAATATGCAGATAAAAATGATAATATTATTTTTATTAATGCTTTAAAAAATAGAGGTGTTTCTTATGCAAGGAATAAAGCTATTGAAATTTGTACAGGAGAATATATTTTTCCTTTAGATGGGGATGATTATATTGATTTAACTTATATTGAAAAAGCTGTTATTGAATTTGAAAAAGATAATTCTTTAAATGTTGTTTCTGCCAATATGTATAGTGTTAGAGATAATGGTATTTTTGAGAATAAATCTGTTATGTCTGAAAATTATGCATATAATGGTTCTTTTGCGGTTAGTGCTTTAATGCGAAAAAGTGATTTTTATAAAGCAGGATGCTATAAAGAATATATGACTGAAAATGCTGAAGATTCTGAATTTTGGCTTTCCTGCATTGAACTTGGTTTTAAATTTAAAATTATAGATGAATATTTATTGTATGTTAGACGCACATCTGATAATAAAAACAGACGAAATCTTTCTAAAAAATTTAATCATAAAAAATCTGATAACTGTAAGTTAACTATGATGAAAAATCATATGGATTTGTTTAGAAAAGATAATCAAATTGTTTTGGATTATATTGATGTTGTTCAAAAATTTTGGAAATATAAAGAGCTTTATAATATTTTTTTAATTATTTGTATTATTGAATTATTGATAATTATTTTTATAGTTTGTATTAAGTAGGTTTATTTATGAGAAATTATTTTATTCAAAATTTTTTTGATATTTTGAGAGGTAAAAAAAAGAAACCACATATTATAATCAAGGGGCAAAATAATAAAATAATTGCAAATAAAAATGATTTATTAAAGTTTTCAGATGTATGTGTAACAGTTTTTGGCAATAATAATACTATAAATATTGATAAAATATTTGAAAAAAGTTTTACCGGTAAATTATTAATTGGAATAAAAGGTTCTAATTGTTCAGTAAATATTGATGAAGGATTGAGAATTTTAATATCATAAATAACAATATCTATGATAGAATTTTTCTATGAAAGAAAAATTTTCTATTAGCGAAAGTTGGGATAGTGTTTTAGGAAAATCAGGATTATATATTGCTCAAAATATTCTTGAAGAGGCAATAAAACAATTTGTAACGCCAAAAAAAAATGATATATTTAATGCCTTCAAATATACAGATTTTGAAAAAGTTAAAGTTTTAATATTAGGGCAAGATCCTTATCCAAATCCTAACCATGCACATGGATTGGCATTTTCAAGTAAAGCTGAGATATGTCCGGCATCATTAAAAAATATATTCAAAGTCATAAATAAAAACTTTGAAACAAATTTTGAATTTAAAACTTGGGAACTTAGTTTTTGGGCACAGCAGGGTGTATTTTTGCTTAATACGGCACTTACGTTTTATGATGAAAAATCTCAAAATAAAAATTTAAAACTGTGGAAACCTTTTATTGATTTGGTTTTAGATAAATTGGCAAGTAGAAACAATGCTCTTGTTGTTATGTTATGGGGAAATAAAGCTCAAGAAAGAGCATTACCTTTTTTTGAAAATAAAGAAAATATTTTGCTTTTAAAATCAACTCATCCGTCGCCATTAGGTGCAAATAAAGGCGATAATTGTTTTATGAAATGTACGCATTTTAAAGATTGCAATAATTTTTTAAAGCAACAAAATTTGGCAGAGATTAATTGGTTTTTAGTTAATTAATGTTAAAATACCTATGTTTTTTGTGATATTTCAACCTTTTATTCTTATAATATAATTAAGGATGGAGTAGTTTAAATAAGTGAATAAATCTTTTTTCATAAGTATTTTATTAATATTATTTGCAGTTACAGGTTTTATTGTTATAAAAAAGCCTGTTATGCACAAAGAATTTTCATTAAGTGTTATTGATTATCTTGTGAAATTTAACACAGATGGTTCTGTTACAACTACAAAACAAACTACAACCACGCAGATAAAACAAGTTGGGAGAAATTAATAATATGAAAAAGTTCTTAGCTTTATTTTTTGCTATATTTTACTTTTTGTCAATAAATACTTGCTTTGCATCTGTTTCGAATCTTTACTTTGTAAAAAATACAGATAAAGCAACTGTAAAATCAATTGTTGAGCCTTTAATGGATAATGGAAAATATAATATTCATAAAAAAGATCCGTACTATGCAATATTAAAAACAAATGCTTCTGATTATATTATTGTTATATTGCAGCCTACAGGAAGTAACTTGTTCTATTATTTCCAATCAACAATTGATAATTCTGTTGATAAAAATATTCTAAAAGCTTTAAAAAAAGCAAATATAAATTATGAGCAAACACAAAATCAAAAATATATAAGTTTGTATGAATCTCAGGCACAAAAAGTTTTAATGTATGACGGAAATGTTCAATATGATTTTTCAGAGCCAAAGCAAAATTCAAATACGTATATTCCACATCAACAAGTTCAACAAAGTACAACATTAAAAGGTTATGTTGGAAAAGTAGAAAAAGGTACGACTTTTAAAACATACTTACAAACTCCGATAAATACAGCAACGGCTAATAAAGGTGATAGCGTTACAGCTGTTTTAACGGAAGATTGGATGTATAATGGGCATGTTATTGCTCCTCAAGGAAGTTTAGTAACCGGTATTCTTACGAAAGCCCGTCATGCAACTTATGGTTCTTTAAATGGCAGAGTTATTATAGATTTTAATAAATTAACGACAGTTGATGGTAAAACGTACGATATTTCAGTTGAAAATGTTGATTTTACCGTAACAAATGACGGTAAATTAAAAAGCACAGCAAAAAATATTGCAGCGGGTGCTGCAATAGGTGCATTAAGCGGACTTTTGGTTGCTCTTTGCTCAAGAGATGCAAGTTATGGTGCAGCAATTGCTATCGGTGCTGCAAGCGGTGCAGGTGCAGGTGTAATAAAATCAGGTGTTGAAGCCGGTGTTGACGCTGAAATTCCTATTTATACCGAGCTTGATTTAACTCTTTCAAGAGCACTAAGTGTTTCGTTTCAATACTAATTTAAAAGGATAAAAATTATGAATAAAAGATTAATTATACTGGGTTTTTTGATTTTAGCAATTTCTGTCATCGGCAAGTTGTTATTTGTGGCAGCTAAAAATATTAAAGTCGATGATTTTCATAAATCTGCAGTTATTTTTGTTGTGGATTCATCTGCTTCAAATCAGGCAAAGTTGCCTGAACAAATTAAATATTTAAAATCTTTATGTTCTATTCTTGATCCCGAAGATGAAATAAAAATTTTAAAAGTTTCTCAAAAAGCTTATTTGATTTATGAAGGTTCACCCAGTGATTCAACGGGTATAACAAAAGCAGTTAATGAATTTACAAAGTATGATAAAAATGATTATGGAACAGCTTATGGTGAAGGTTTAAAGAAAGCATTTTCACACTGCTTAACTATGAAAAAAGAAGGTTATGTTCCGGCAATTGTTGTTATCGGTGATTTAGAAAATGAAGGAGATGCAGCAAAACAAGTTAATTGGGATATTTTACCAAAGAATGTTGAAGCTGTTCAGCAATATGCACCGGATTTAGCAATGATGTTTGTTTATGCTCATCCTGAAAAGCTTGATTTAGTTAAAGAAATTTTAAATCCGGTTTTGGGAGAAAAGAAATTAATTATTGCCAATGAGCAAAATGCTCAAAAAGCTCAACGTAGATTTTTAGATGCGATTGGAAGATAGGAGATATTATATATATGGCTTTTACTATTATTTCTAAAAATAAAGAAAAAACTTTTACTGATAAAGAATTAGTAAATATCTGTTCAAATGAAGGTTTTGATTTTAAGTTAGATGTTAATTTTGATTGTATGCTTACAATCCAATATAATCCGAGTGAAAACAGATGTATTGTTTTAAATCAATTTGGCTGCGATAAATTTTTATTTAAAGGTAAACCTATTCCTGCAAAGCTTGAAGTTGATAAGGTTTGTAAAATTATGGTAGACGGGACGGATGAATTTATTATAATTAAAATGATTGGTTCGTCATCTTCAACGGTTTTACAAGAAGAAAATCTTACAGAAGCTGATGTTAAAGAAATTTATGGTCAAGATGTTAATGCTGCAGCGAAGTTAAAATTGGAAAAAAGAAAAGCAGAAATTGAACAAGCAAGAATTTCTATAATAAATGAAATTACACATCCTATAAACGATATTACAAAAAAACTTTCTATGAATTCAAAAGGCGGTATTTGTATGCATATTGCACTTTTACTTGCATCTTTTGTTTGTTCTTTTGGCGTTTCTAATTATTTAACAGGTTTGCCTTTAACTGATGCTGGAAATGTCATTCAAATGCCCGCAAATTTGAAAGTTATATTTATTTTTGCATTTATAATTTATGGTATCGGTTTAATTTTAAAGCAGGGTATATTTTTATATTTGCAAAATAAGTTGGGTGAAGACACAACTGTTTCAAAAATTGCAGAAAAATTTGCAATTATGGTTCCGTCAATATTTTATCTTGCAATTTATATAATAAATGTACTGTATTTCTTAACACCAAAAACTATTCCTGTGTTTGCAGTTTTAATATCTTTATTCTTTACCTCTTTAGCAGTAACGCTTGCTGTTGCATGCGGATATTTTAAACACAGCAGTGTTATTTTATCTGATGAATTAAATCATTATCAATATAGACAAGATTTTGAAAAAGTTGTAAAAGAATATCAGAATTGGATAGAAAGATTTATAAATAATTTAAACATTATAAAAATCAGAAATATCAAAGATAAAATTTTTATGGCACAAATAAAATCCGTAGGCGAAATAGCCTTAGGTATTTTTACGGCACCATTTTTGGCTTATGGGGTTTCTAATACTCTTGCAATGTGTTTCCCTGAAGCAGCAGGTTGGATAAGAGTTTCAGGATTGAGATTTAGCCCTGTATTTTTAGTATTAGCATCGGTAATGATAATTTTTGCCTTTTTTGCTTTTGTTAATGCGTTTACTTGCAACAAAAAAATTCAAGCCTCAAATGTTTTAAAAACAGATGGTTTTAGTAATTATATTCAACACGGTGTTGAAATATTCGGGCTTGAAGGAATAAGAAAATTAAATGCTGAAATGCGTCAATCTTTTATAATAGGGCTATGTATTATATTTATTGAATTTTCAATGAATGTTTCATATTTTATGCAAGAAATGGGCGGTGATTTAGGCGGAATGCTGTTAAGTTTCTTGGCGGCATTGGTTCCTACTGCTATTTTGATAGCGGAAACTTATATGTTAAGTTCAACAAAATTTGAAATTTTTGCTTGTAGTGAAGTTATCGATAAATTTGAAAGAGAATAATGAATTACGGAGCATTTATTAAAATTTTGCTTTTATTAGCAATTATATTTACTGTATCAATTTTTGTATTAAAACCAAAAATGCACTCTGCCCTGCTTATCACTGATTCAAATTATGTAATAACCGATTCTGAGATTAAACCGGAATTAACAAAAACAAATGAAGTTATAGCAACGATAAGTCAACAAGATATTCAAAAACCAAAAGTTGTAGAAAAAACTGTTTCTGTACCTGTTCAGACTAAAGTTGAACAAAAAATTCAACCTGTACAAAAAAATGTCATAACAACTCAAAAGCCAACTGTACAAACTCAAACAGTTAAACCTGCTCCAACTGTAGTAAAAACAACTACACCTGTTAAAAAACAGACCTTTCAAGTTGAAAAAGCTCAAACAAAGTCTCAAGTATTAACTGAACAACAAGAGGAGATTGCTTGGAATAAGTGGCGTTCAAATTTGCAAAATCAAATTATGAGAGATTCAAAACTCCCTGATATTCCAACAGGAACAGTTTTTAAATTTACTTTTACGGTTGATAAATACGGAAAAGTTTCTAATGTTAAGACTTGGTCATTAACTCCAACATATACACCTTATGCAATTCAATATATCGCACCTGTAATAAGGGGGTATCAAGGTCATTCAATTTTAGATTTTCCTTTTGGCTCAAATCGTGTTATAACTAATGTAGAAGGCGGATTTAAAATTTCTAACACTTCTAAATACAGTACACCGAATGATTATAACGATACGGAGACTGTTAAAAGATAATTAAAGGATAAATAAATGTTCAGATGTAAAGAATGCGGAAACGAATTTGATATAAAACCTGATTACTGCGATTGCGGAAATGATACTTTTGAAGAAATAGTTGAAAAAGTTGAAACTGTTACAGAAGAAGAACCAATAAATAATGAAAATATGTGGGTTGAAGAAAATGGATTTGGTTATCCAATAAATGAAGAAGAATACGAAAATTTACAAAAACAAAGAGATAAAAACAAACAAAAATCAGAACCTGTAATAAAATTTGAAAAACCAAATCTTCCGCAAATAAAAATAGAACCGATATCATTAGCAATATTTTTAATCTGTATTTTATTATCAATTTTTGTAATATTTTTTGTCGGAAACCCAAAAGAAGATATGGTTACTGATAAAAACACTGAAATATCACAAACAACAGGTCAAAATATTCCGTCTATTGATAAAATATGGGATAATACTTTACCTGTAAAAAAGATAGAAGAAACAGAAGTTTTAAATATTAAAAGCACAGTTGATCCACAATATGACCAAGACGAGCTTCCAATAGAAGTAAAAAAAAACGAAAGTAAGCATGTTCAAAACGTGCAGAAAAATCCTGTAAATATAGTGCCAAAACAAGTTAAACAAACATCATCTCAGTCAATACAAATACAACAAAAACAATCAAAACCTGTGCAAACCCAAATAAAAACAAATACAACAAGTTCTGCAAGTAAACCTATTCCCATAAAAACTCAGCCAGCATCGTTGCAAAATGTTAAACCTGTAAATCCACAAGAAATGTTTAATTATAAGATAGCTTTGCGAAATAAATTGGCTTCAAAAATTGATTTTACAAGTATTTTAGGTGATGGAACATGCGTTGTTTCTTTTAAAGTATCTCCATCAGGAACGCTTACGAATAGAACTTTTGTTAAACAATCAGATAACGGTATTTTGAATGATATTGTTTATAATGCTATAATGTCAACACCAACTTTTAATTCTCCGCCATCATCATACAATAATGAAACGCTAAAATTTACTGTGAAAATGTATGATGGAAGATACGAAGTTTCTTTAAATTAGTCTTTATAGAATTCGTATTGTTGTTCTTGTTTTTGAGGTTGGGTAATTTCGTGAGGCTGAGATTGCATTGATTGTGTTAACACAGTTGAAAATTTTGACAAATCATTTACTTTATACAAATGACCGCCTGTTGTAGATGCAAGACATGATAATTTGTTTGAACCTGAATCAACAAGTATAACATCTATATGAATATCTGAGCGGGTTTGCATTAATTGTTTCGCAAATGCACATGGATCTCCTCCGCAATTTTCTCCTCCATCAGTTATTAAAATTATTTTTTTAGGAGTTGTTCTATCCAGGCTTAAATCTTCCGTAACAGCTCTGTCAAGACCATAAACCATGGGTGTAGAACCGCCTATTCTTGCTGAATTCATACCACTTATAAGAGCATTTGAATTTGCTTGTGTCAATGCAACAAGCTGTGAGGTTGCAGAACAAGCACCAGTGTTAGTTCCTGTTGAAGGATTTGTACTTGTTGTTACCGCTTTATACTTTCCGTTTACTTTCTTAATTTCGTGAACTTTTCCTGTTTGAGCTTTTTGAGGTGTATAGTCTGCTTGTCCGAAAACTCTTAATCCTATCTTTGTTGTATCAGAAATTTGTGATATTACATAGCTCATTGTTCTTTTTGCTTGTGTTATCCAAATTGCCATAGAACCGGAATAATCCATTACCAAATCTATTATCTGAACTTGTGAAGTATTTGTATTGGCATCATAATTTTGGGTTGAATAGACATTATATAAGTTTTGATTAACTACTGTTCCGTTTGTTTTTACTGTTCCGGAAGAATTAACTTTGTATTTTGCTCCAATCGCTGTGCCTGCTGTAAATAAAATACTTATTAATGATAGTGTTATAAATTTTTTCATCCTAAAAAGCCTCGTAATTCTACTAATCTGAATTATAGCATAAATTTACGAGACTTTTTATTTATTCTTTATAAAATTTACTTATGCAAAAATTTCTGCAGCTTGGGTAATCATACTCAAAGGATTGTCCTTATATTGGTTTATCATTGACTGTATAAAATTTGATGCTTGATTACCGATATTTGAATTATTTTTTATTGCAGAATTATATGCGTTAACAACATTTGATACAAGAGGTGATTTTTCTTTAGCGATATTGAAATCATTTTTTGTAAGATTTCCATCCTTGTCTAAATCAAAAGCTTTCAAAAAATTCATATTTTTTATTTTATCAACCAAAGAAGTTGAACCTAAATCTTGTTCTAAATCCAATCCTGCCGGAACGCCGAGTTTTGATGTGATTTCTTCGTTATTATTTTTACTTTCAATTTCTAATGTTGAATTTTCTTCCGTGGGATTTTTTGATTTTAATAAAAAATTCATTAAATTTTCTTGAAACTGTAAACCTAAATCATCAACTGATTTTAATCCGTTTGATAAATTGTTTAACCCGGTTGAGTTTTTTATAGATGCTGTACTATCGGTTGATGTGGAATTTAATTTTGCAAGAATTTCTGCAAGAGTTTCTCTGCTTGAACCTATACTTGTAATCATTTTTATTACCTCTCTCCATTTTTATTGTAACTATTTTTTTTACAAATTTTATCCTCTATATAAATTAATATCGTATTATTTAATTTTGTGAGAAAAAATAAAATTTTTATTATATTTTGATTTTTAAAATCAGACTAATGCTAATTTTAAGGCTTGTAATGTTAAGATATGTTAAGCTTGTATAATCTTTTTTATTTTATTGGAAATTAAATACTGAGATATTAAGGAATATAATATATGATTAAATTTTTAAATTTTAAAAATCGTATTCAAAAATTTCAAACTGCACAAAAAATAGATCCAATTCAAATTGGTCCTAATTATAACAAAGTTATGAATTTAATTGATGATAGAACAGCTTCTTCTATGAAGATTTTATCTAATCAAATTTTAGCAATGGCGGAACAGGATAATAAAACTTCTACAGGTAAAAAATTAAATATTTTTACTTAATTAAGAACTTTTAAATATTATTATAAAAATTTTAATATCTTCTTTACGAAAATATTTGTACGATTATAATAACGTAATATGAAGAAAAAATTTTTTATATTGATTTTAATATTTTCTGTAATGAATTTCATTGCATTATTAACGTATATGATAAATGTTAATGTCAAATATAGAGAATTACAAAATCAGGTTATAACAAATCAAATTCGATATAATATTGAATCTTTAAATAAACATATTACACAAGTAGAAGAAATTGCATCAAATTTACAAAATTCAGTTGAAGGCTATTTGTATGATGATAAAATTGATAAAAATGACAAGGAGTTTATCAGCAAAAGTTTAGAAGAAACAATAAGAGAGTTACCGTGTATTGCAACAGCAGGTGTATTTTTTGAACCTGAGACCGTTATAAAAAATAAAAAAACGGTTTTTATTTTTGCATATAAAAAGCAAAACAATTATATAAATCTTATTGATGAAAATTCTGTAAAACTACAAAATTATAATTATATAAACAAGGAATGGTATAAATACTCAATAGACCAATTTAAACAAGATAAAGATAAAGTGTGGTTAAGTGCAAATTACAGAGTTTTGTACAGTAGTACAAAACCTGTTATAACTTTTGCTAAACCAATTATAGATGCTCATAATAATTTAATAGGAGTTATTGTAATTGATTGGCTGATAGAAAATATTGAAGATGGTATTGAAAAAATAAAGCCGACAAAAAATTCTAAAATAATAATTGGCTCAAAGGATTTAAATTATGTCGTTATAAATGATAATAATTTAACTCCCGATGAAAAAATAAAAAAGTGGACAGATTATAATCCGATATTTAAAAAAACACCAACAAAAGAAGTTACTTTTGAACAAATAAAAAGAGATAATACGGCATTTATTAAATTTTCAACAATGTTAGATAACGGCATTGTTCTTATGCTGAGTGTTCCAACTAATGAAATATACGCATCTATTGATTTATCAAATAAATTGATATGTGTTTTTATAATTCTTTTCGCAATAATAACTCTGATTATTACCTTACATCTTGTATCAAAATCTTTGATAAAACCGCTTGAACGTTTGAATAAAAACGCAAAATTAATAGGAGAGGGGAATTTAGATAAAGAGATAATTATTAAAAATAAGGATGAAATAGGTGAGTTAGCAAATTCTTTTAATCTTATGATACATAATTTGAAAACATATATAGAAAAGAATAACGCTAAAAATATATTTGTCGCAAATATGAGCCATGAGATTAGAACGCCATTGAATGGTATTTTAGGGTTTTTACAATTATTGGAAACAACAGAATTAAATGAAGAACAAAAAGATTATTTAAAGGAAATTAAAAAATCTTCTGAAATTTTATTGACAACTTTAAATGATATTTTAGATTTTTCAAAAGCAGAAGCAAATAAAATTACTTTAGAAGAAGTAAGTTTTAACTTAAAAGATTTAATTAAAGATTTAAGCGTATATGCAAAATCTAACGTAAATATCGGTGTTGAAATATTATCGGAAATTGATAAAAATATTCCTGAAAATGTAATTGGGGATAAGATTAGATTACATCAGGTTTTACTTAATTTATTGTACAATGCAAAAAAATTTACTGAAAAAGGTTATATAAAAATATTTGCGGAGGTTGTTGAACAAAATACAGAAAACGTACAAATATTATTTAAAATTTTTGATACCGGTATTGGTATTCAGAAAGAAAAACAAAAAGAAATATTTGGAGAATTTATTCAGGCTGACAAATCTACAACCAGAAAATACGGAGGTACGGGTTTAGGTCTTGCTATCTGTAATAAAATTATTTCAATCATGGGCGGCAAATTAAATGTAGAAAGTGAAATCGGAAAAGGCTCCGTGTTCTATTTTACTTTACCTTTTAAAGTTGCTGATAATACAAGAAATGAAAATAAAGAAATTGTTTTAGAAAAAATTAAAGTAAAGTCTGCTAAAATACTTGTTGCAGAAGATAATATAACAAACCAAAAATTAATAAAAACTCTTTTGAATAAACTTGGTTTAGACTGTACAGTTGTATCAAACGGTCAGGAAGCATTGGATTTATTCAAAAAAAATGAATATAATATAGTTTTACTTGATTGTCAAATGCCTGTTATGGACGGGTTTGAAACAACTTTATCAATGAGAAAATATGAAACGGAAAATAATATTGAAACAACACCAATACTTGCTCTTACTGCAAGTGCATTTGAATCAGACAAAGAAAAATGTCTTTCTTACGGAATGAATGACATAATTACAAAACCGATAAAAATGGAAGATTTTATCAAAAAATTAAATAAATACATTGAATCGAACAAAAAAATAAATAATGATGAAGGTGTTAAAAAAATCTTTTTAGATAAAGGAAAAATAGTTGATTCTGTAGCTCTTGAGATGGGGTTTGATAAAGAAGATGTTAAAGATTTAATAGACACTTTCTTCAAAGACTTTATTGCACAAAAATCAATTTTAAAAATTGCTTTTATAGAGCAAGATTATGCCAAAGCAAACGAAATCGCACATTCAATAGCAGGTGCTAGTGCTAATTTAAGAATTGATGAAATTTCTGTTCCTTCAAGAGCATTGAATAAATTATTGAGAGATAAAGATTCATATTCTGAAAGCGAACTGGAAAAGGCAAATGAGCTTGTAGAAATTTTGTTTAAAATTGAGGAATTAAAATGAGGAATGACTTATGACAAATAAAGTAATGATTATTGATGATAATGAAACAAATGTAAAACTGCTGAATTTGGTTTTGACAAAGGCAGGATTTAAAACGGATACAATTATTAATCCCAAATTTGCATTTGATATTATTAAAGAAACAAAACCTACATTAATTCTTTTAGATATAAATATGCCTGAAATAAACGGGTTTCAGTTATGTAAAATGCTAAAAAAAGATAAAGATACAAAAAATATTCCCGTTATTTTTGTAAGTGCTCTAACCGATGTTAAATATATAGCAGGAGGTTTAGCTCTTGGTGGATCCGATTATATTACAAAACCAATTAAGCCAGAGGAAGTTGTTGCAAGAGTATCCGTACAAATGCAGTTAGCTTTGGCTCAAAAAAAATTGAGAAAAACAAACGAAATTTTACAAAAACAACTTACGGAAGACAGATTAAATTCATCAGATATGCAGGAAGATTTTCTATACTCTTTAATGCAAATTAAAAATGGTCAAAACTCTGACAAAGACTATGAAAGAATTAAATCATTTGTAGAATTTATTACTGAAGAAATAGTTAAGTCTTCACAATACAGTGAAGACTTAACCGTTGATTTCGCTTTGGACGCAGTTTTAAAGTCTTTGAAGACTTAATTTGAATTAAAATATGCTATCGAAGAAATCTTCAACATCATCCCATGTGTCTTCTGCGAAGTCAGCTATTGCATCACCTGCTTCTTCAGCAGCATAAGCAATACCATTGCCAACTTCTTCCGCAGTATCAACTATTGCATTGCCAACTTCTTCAGCAGCATCAGCAACATAATTTGCCCCGTCTTTTGCAATGTCATAAGTTTTTACTGCGGTTTCTTTAACTAAATTGGCTCCGTCCTCTGCAACATCAACTACAGCATCCGTTACATCTAAAACGCTATCTTTAACGCCATTGTATATGTCTTTTGCTGAATCTGCAATGCCATCAAAGTCGCCTGTAACAAGGTTTTTGACCATGCCAACAGTGCCTTTTATTGAATCTCCGGCTACATCGCCCATAGCGTTAAATGCTGTACCAACTGCACTTACGCCTGAACCAATGAATACAACCGGCTCTTTACCTAATACTTTTGAGAGTTCTGCTCCAATCGTTTGCAGGCTGTCTTGTAAGCCGATAGATATTACATTGGCTGGTAAATTAAAGCCCTCCCAGGCTGCACTTAATTCTGAGTCTCCGGCTTTGTCCCACATGTTGTTAAAATAGTTTTTGTAGTCTTCTCCAAAATCACCTATTTTGCCTGTTTCTGCACCTTTTTTTAACGCATTGCCGTCTTCTTCAAAATCAACACCTAACAGTGTCATAGCAACCAGATAAGGATTTGGTTTAAGTAATTTACTTCCGGTATATCGATATAATCCTTCTTTTGCAAGAGTACTGCCTACATCTGTTAAGGTTGATTTATCAGAAGTAGTGTGTTCTTCATCTTCTTCTTTAGTATCTTCTGCTTTTGCAGCTGTTGATACAACTTTAACTTTTTTATCTTTTTTAGTTTCTGGTGTTTTTGATTGTGAAAGAAGCTTTGCCATTTCTTGAATTTCAGCTTTGTTACCATCTCTGTTCATTGCAACAACACCAAATTCATCTGAATTATAGTTTTCTCCACATGATCTTTGAGGAAGCTTATCTTTGGGTATCATTGTCAATTTTTTTTTGTAAAGCATTGATTCAACGTCTCTTAAATTTTTAGAAAAAACGTTTATACTCATAATACTCTCCTTTCGTATGTTGTATTACTTATAATTTCAAGTTATTATGAAAAGAAATTTGAAACTTCATCACAAGTATTGTTGAGTGCATAATAGACTTCTTCTAATAGGATATTGCATTAAATCCATCAGTCTTCTATGCCCCATGCAACAACAGGTTTATATGGAAATTCAATATCGTATTTTTTTACAAAATCTTGATTTTTAATGACATCCACTTTTGATTGTGAAAATAGTTTTGCCATTTCTTGAATTTCAGCTTTGTTAGCATCTCTGTTCATTGCAACAATACCAAATTGATTTTTTGAATTATAATTTTTTTCCCAAGGTCTTTGTGGGAGCCTATCTTTTGATATCATCCTGATGCCATTATATTGAGTTAAATCAATAGGTCTTATCACGTTAATGTTATTATTCATAATGCTCTCCTTTCATGTTCTATAACGGTTACAGTTTTTAATTCCCCGTAAATATCTTTTAATTAATCAACTTTACATTTCTTAATAATATGCACCTTAAACACAATAATATCTTAATTTTTATTTTTTACTTTTTTTATATTTTTAAAATAAAATTTTGTATAAAAAATTTCATTAAGAAAATTCTGAATAAATGATAAGGTTTAATGATTTATTAATAGTCGAAGTATAATCCGTACAAACAAAGCATGTAAAAATTTTTGTAAAATTTAAAAATTATTGCTATGATTTTTCAAAAGGCAATAAAAAAGACTCCATACCGAATTTTTTTAGAGCGAATATACGAAGTTAAAACTTTTTAATCAAGCCTTTTAAAGATAAAAATTCATTTTTAATATTATAAAAATTGTAAAACATATAAAGAATTAGTTAAAAAATAAATGAATATATGATTATTACAACAATCAAAGGTATCAATGGCACAGAAATAAAATGACTCCTGTACAATACAGAAGTCATTTATTACTTGTATGATGAACAACCCTTTTTTCTTTGTCTGGTTTTAGGGTGCAGTTCATATATTGTTTCCGTTTTTATGAAAATCTTCAAAAAACAGATTAGCGTCTGCCATTACGAATATTATTAAGTTTTTGGTCAAGTTCTTGAACTCTTCTTTCACCTTCAATTCGACCCTGTTCTCTCGCATAATCAATTCTTTGGTCAATATTTCTTGGAATAAGTTTTTCTGCTGTTTCTCTGTCATAACCTTGATTTACAAGTCTTTGAACAAGTTGTTCTCTGTTTACAGGACCGCCTTCTTCTTGTTCTGCAGCATCAAAAGCTTCTGCATAGCTGTAACCTTGACTTATATAATATTTAACTCTTTCCATGTGAGCTTGTGTTTTTTGAGATGCTTCTTCTGCAGCTTTTTTAGTATTTCTTATAAATTGCATTGAGCTTGATTCTTGTATATCGTCATCTGCTCCACCACCAAAAATATTTATATCTCTAGGGTCTTGTTCGCTTCTACCTTGAGTGTTTCCCGAGCGATGAGAACCCTTTGTGTCTCCAACACCATTTACATTTAAATCCGGATACATTTTACCTCCTTTTTATATTTGTCATTACTATATTAAAACCTTATAACACTGACTATAAATTATGTAAAATTTTTAAATTGCTTTATACTAATAAAAATTTTACATAATTTAATAAATGTTCAGAGCTTATTATAAAGTAATCCTTTGATTGCAAAATCGTAAATTATTTCAATGTATTAATTAAGTTTTCTTATAAATCATACTTTGCATTAATAGTATTTGATACCTGAAAAACATAGAACTATAACTACGAATAAAAAGTTAGTTTTAGATTAATAAATTCCGTTGCTATTTTTATAAGCAATCTTTATAGCGATTTTAAATTGTATATTTATTTAATTATTTTAAATAGTATAAATTTGTATTTCATTAAGTCCAAATTTTTCTACTCAGAATCTAAGAATAAGATTTAGTATACATAACTTCACTTTTTGGAAAATTCCTAAAGTTCGTGCTACTATGAACTTTAGTTTAGATATAAGGTACTATTTGTTTTTATGATAATTTATATGAAAATATAAAAATGATAAAATTTTGTGTATAAGGATTAAAAAGATGGCAACATTAAAAACCTCAATATTAGGAATAGAGTTTGAGAATCCATTTTTATTGGCATCAGCTCCCCCTTCTGCATCTATCAATAGTATAGATAAAGCATTTGAAATGGGTTGGGGAGGTGCTGTTTTAAAAACAATAACACCGGATAATTTAGAGATGATAGAAACCAGTCCTCGTTATGCCACAATTAAAGAAAAAGGTAAAGTAATCTGTCTTCAAAATATAGAATTACTGAGTCATGAAACAGTTCAATATTGGATTGACGGTATAAAGTATCTAAAAGAAAAACATCCGTCAAAAGTTATAATTGCAAGTATTATGGCACCGGTTGAACGTAAAGATTGGCAGGACCTTGTGAAAGAATTGAATAATACACCAATTGATGCTTATGAGCTCAATTTTTCTTGTCCTCACGGAATGCCTGAAAGAAATATTGGTATGGCAATAGGAACAAGTGCTGAAATATCTATTTTGATAACATCGTGGGTTAAAGCTGTATCAACAAAACCTGTTTTTGTAAAATTAACTCCAAATGTAACTGATATTACTTGGATTGCAAAAGCTGTTGAAAAAGCTGGTGCAGATGGTTTTGCGGCAATTAATACCGTACAAAGCTTTATGGGTATTAATCTGGAAACATTAGATCCCATACTTAATATTGATGGTTATTCTACATATGGAGGTTTATCAGGAGAAGCTGTTAAGCCAATTGGATTTAAGTGTGTTGCACAATTAAGACAAAATTCCAAATTACCCATACTTGGTATGGGTGGCATATCTAATTGGGAAGATGCGGCACAATATATTGCTATTGGTTCTGATGCTGTTCAAATTTGTACTGAAGTTATGATAAATGGATATGGAATTATTAATGGTCTAAAATCAGGACTACTTAAATATTTAGAAAGAAAAGGGTTTAATGATGTATCCGAATTAAAAAATATAGCAGTTCAAAAAATTACATCACACGAAAAATTAAATAAAAAATCTTGCAGTTATCCTTCGATAGATACAGAAAAATGTATATCTTGCGGAAAATGTGTAAAAATATGCTCCGAATCGGAATATCATGCATTAAGTCTTGATAAAGATTGTTTGTGCGTTAATAAAGAATTTTGTACCGGATGTTCATTATGTAGTCATGTATGTCCAAACGAAGCTATAAAAATGATTTGCTAAAATTATAAAATGAGTATTTATATGAATGTTTTATTATATATATTATGTTTATTATTGATATCAATAATAATTATTGTTTTTAAATTTATTACATTAAAGAATATTAAATATAAAAAGCCTGAAATATTATCAAATAAAAAAATATTAATTGTTTATTATTCTCATTGCGGCAATACCAGATGTGTTGCAGAAAATATTAATTCTTTAGTAGGCGGAGATATAAAAGAAATCCAATTGGTAGAAAACTACCCAAATAATATTTTTAAAATGTCAAATTTAATAAGAAAACACATGAAAGAAGGATATTTGCCAGCTATAAAAGAATTTGATGTTTCAAATTATGATGTTATTTTTACAGGGTTTCCTATTTGGAATTTTTCCATATCTTTGCCTATGAAATCTTTTTTGAAACATAATAATTTTGAAAATAAAACTTTAATGCCTTTTTTTACTTGCAGCGGAGGAGTAAGTAAAAAGAAAGTAATGAATGAAATTAAAAATTTTACTAACATAAAAATGGTTAAACCCCCTTTATTTATGTTTGAAAATGGTATTTTTCTGATAAAAGAGCAAATTGTAAAATGGTTAAATAATCTTTAATACATAACTTCAGTCTTGAATATTTGTGTAAAAAAGAAAACTTCAAATGCCTACATTTGTATTGTAGCATTTATAATTTGTGCCGGAGGAATTGCTGCAATCATCATTATATCACTTAACGCATCCTTTTTTGAGATATTATATTTTCCGACTTTATCTGTCCCTCTGAATGATATAACAACATCATTTCCTTTCATGAATGTACAAGCATAAAATCCAGTTCTTTTATTATCTTTTTCATCTATTTCAAACCAATTATCAGGTTTTTTAATTTTAGGATTTTTATAGACACAACCAGATAATAATTTGAGGTCATAAACTAATTCATCTTGGTGCATAATTTTTCCTTTCGTTTGTTATATAATGGTAATTATGAATCTTACTAAACATAAAACTTCTATTGGTAAACATCTTTTTGCCTTATTTGGGTGGATTGGTTTTTTAGTATTAATATTATTATTTTTAATAATGAGTTTTAAAAATAATATAGATGCAAATGTAATTGGAATTATATTCTTACCAATATATATATTATTCTTTTTAGTATTATTAGGAATATCTTTAATAGTTTATATAATTGAATTAATAAATGACTACAAAATTAAAAATAAATTCTTTTTAGAAAATAAAATCTATAATGTTTTTTGGATAACAGGAATCATATTTTCTTTATTATTTATTTTATCAATTGCTTTAGGCTGTTTTTATATAATCTATATTATAATAATTTCCTTATAAACTAACTTTACGACTTAATAGGATTAAGTATATTTTGTCATATAGCCTTCTCTTAAGTTAAAATGTATCCTATTTTCATTATGACAAATTTTAAAAAATATAAAAGTCCGTATTTTTACGTAAGTAATATTACGTACGTAATTTTACGTACAGAAAAATACGTACAAATAATTCCATAAAAATGTAGTCAAAATTTTTGCAAAAAGAGAATTTTTCTGCAAAAATTTCTCTTTATAGTAAAAACTAATACTCTATAAATTCTCTAATAATAAATTTAAGCTCAAACACGCTTACTGCCTGATTTTTTGCATTAAAAAAGAGGCTTGTTAAAAGCCTCTTTTTTAAATGGTGGAGGATTTAGTCCGGAGAGCAAAATTTTATTTTTAACTCACGAAATTTATTTTCTTCTGTAATATCCGCTTACTTCTGTTCCATCATCTCGTGTATATGAATTTACGTAAATTAAATCTCCCGTTTTAACTTGTTCTTCTGCTTGTGCTTTTGTCATTATTCTGCCCAATTTTAATTGTTGCTCAATAAAATTCTCATTTCTTTTAAATTCTTCTTTTGACATTTCTCCTATTTCTTCATTTGTGAAAACTCTGTTTTTATCTATATCACGATAATCTACATTATATGATATTCCACCGCTAATCATTTTTGGTTCAAATTCTTCAGGCTTTTTATACTCAACTGCATCTTCAAGATTTCCCATTGTTTCAATTTTATGAAATTTTCTTGGATGTAATCCTGGAATATAATCGCCTTTGTTGCTTTTCGTAATATAGTCATTACTTTTGCCATAACCGATTATGTATGATTTTCCCAATTGGTTTCGTAAATTAAGGTTAAATACCGTATCATCAACATTTCCGTAATTTCTTATATTCAAATTTTCTCTTACATGTCCTTTTACTAAATCTCCAACGCCATACGCATTAAAAGTTACCGTTTCATTACCAGTTTCGTTTGACATGAGTTGTGCTAAACTTCCACCAAGAGAATGACCTGTAAAAATAATTTTTTGATGAGGAAAATCTTTTTTGACTTTTTTATAAAAATTTTGTGCATCTACATATTGGTTTGGTAATTGATTAAAGCCCATTTGAGCATCACTTAAATAATCCATATCTTTATCAGTTCCTCTAAACGAAATAACAATCTCACCATTTTTAAAAAATGCTTCACCATGAAAACCTGTCTTTTTATTATCGTATTCATTTATTTTTATCCAATCTTTTGAAACATATTTTTCATTTCCGACATATACTCCAATTGAGAGATTCTTTAATTCGTTATCAAGTTCTAAAGTTTTATTCTTATTCACAATTGTTATCCTTTCTTTTTTGTTGTAGGCTTAATTTATGCTTTTTGATAAATTAAGAAAGAGATATAGCTTTTACTTACTTGCTATTTTCGGCTGGCTTATATTTTTGTCTTGTATTATTCCTGTTATCCAAATATTCTTATCTCCACAACCTGGAGATGGAGACGTTTTTGTTATTATTTTATTTTTACTGTTTCCTATTTCTTGCTTAACTTTATCTTTGTCAGTAATTTGTTATTTTTTTGAAATTAGCAAAGGGCATAAAATAACAAATGAGAAAATTACAAGTAATAAAGGGGTTTTATTTTTATCTATATTAGGAATAATTTTTAATATCTGTCCTATTCTTATATTCATTTATTTTTTTTTATTAATAAAATTTCAATTTATTATTAAATTCTAATGATTTACTCTTATTCACAATTGTTCTCCTTTCTTTTTTGTTGTAGGCTTAATTTATGATTTTTGATAAATTGAGAAACAGATATAGTTTTAATTTTTTAGTCATTTGTGGCTGGATATGCTTTGTATTATTTTTAGTGTTTACATGTCCAGAAATTTATATTACTTATATTGTTGGAAAATCAGACCACTTTTGGGATGTCACAGTAACACTTATCGGTCTTATATTGTTTGATATTGCTGTTTTTTTTATTTCTTTTATAATGTTTTTTGTTGAAAAATTTTTTGATATAAAAAATATAAATAATAAACTTTTTGAAAATAAATCATTTCAGTTTTTACAAACAGTAGGTATAATTTTTGCTATTACCCCAATTGTTTTATTTTGTATAGAAATAGTTCGTCTTATAATACTTTCTTTTAAAATTTAATTCATTATCAAAATCTAAAGTTTTATTCTTATTCACAATGGTTCTCCTTTCTTTTTTGTTGTAGACTTAATTTATGAATTTTAATAAAATTAGAAATTTATTTAGCTTTAATATAATTGCAATAAGTGGTTTGATTACATTTGTAATTTTGGCGTATTTCTTTTCAGCTATTTTTATTTATTTTTTAAAAGGTTATAATATTAATGAATTAGGATTTCCGCTTGTTATCATTATTTTTGGAGTCATAATTCTAGAGTTATTTCTATCATTTATTGCTGTTATCATATTATGGGTTGAACTTGTAACAAAAATAAAAATATCTTATCAAAAATTTTTAAATTACAAATTCGTATTTTATCTACAAATATTTGGTATCCTATTTTTTCTTGTACCTTTCGTTTTTATTGCTTTAGTTGTAATTTTTGGACATTAAATAACTGAATATAGTGTTATTTTCTACTCTCACATGTTTAATCCAATCTTTAGGAACATATTTTTCATTTCCGACATATACGCCCATGGAAAGATTCTTTAATTCATTATCAAAATCTAATGTTTTATTCTTATGCATAATTGTTCTCCTTTCTTTTTTGTTGTAACTTTAATTTATGCTTGATAATTTGAGAAATAGATATAGTTTTAATTTTTTAGTAATTTGTGGCTGGATATGCTTTGTATTATTTTTAGTGTTTACATGTCCAGAAATTTATATCACTTATATTGTTGGTAAATCAGACCATTTTTGGGGTGTTGCAGTAACGCTTACAGGAATTGTACTTTTTGATATAGCTGTTTTTTTTATTTCGTTAGTTATATTTTGTATTGAAAAATTTTTTAATATAAAAAATATAGGTAACAAATATTTAGAAAGTAAATTCAGCATGTTTATACAGACATTAGGTATTATTTTTGTTATTATACCAATTACTTTATTTTTTATATTTGTAGTTAGCTATATAACATTTTCTTTTAATTTTTAATTTATTATCAAGTTCTAATGTTTTACTCTTATTCACAATTGTTCTCCTTTCTTTTTTGTTGTAACCTTATATTTTTTATTATGACAAATTTTATAAAATAAAAAAGTCCGTATTTTTACGTACGTAATATTACGTACGTAATTTTACGTACAGAAAAATAAGGACAAATAATTCCATAAAAATGTAGTCAAAATTTTTGCAAAAAGAGAATTTTGGATGAATTTGCTGAAAATTTTTAAAAATCGATAAATGGAAATTCTCTATATTCCGACAAATCCCGCACCGTGCGGGGTTTTTTGCATAAAAAAAGAAGTCTTTTCGACTTCTTCTTTTTAATGGTGGAGGATTTAGTCCGGAGAGCAAAATTTTATTTTTAACTCACGAAATTTATTTTCTTCTGTAATATCCGCTTACTTCTGTTCCATCATCTCGTGTGTATGAATTCACATAAATCAAATCACCACTTTTAACTTTTTCTTCTGCCTCAAAATTTCTTGGAATGCCGTAATTTTTCAATTGATTA
>Ga0256405_10000882_pt1 | contig 90793 bp, 91 predicted proteins | sample RumenRJG_02DNA_FD_189096 | JGI IMG/M metagenome (GOLD analysis project Ga0256405, IMG submission 189096) | Bovine rumen microbial communities from Lethbridge, Alberta, Canada - RJG_02 | ecosystem: Host-associated > Mammals > Digestive system > Stomach > Rumen | place: Canada: Alberta... | reverse complement strand
GATCCTCCGCCCGCACATGAAACCGCTCTTCAAAACGCTGAAGATCTACCCCGCGGATCATGCGAAGGCCCAGGATCATCGTCTCGCTGATCTCATCCTCGCCGGACAAAAACGTCTTCTCTTCCACGTATTCGTCCGGCTGTGCATGGTTCAGATACCCCTCGAGCCGTGACGGATTCCTGTACCTGAAGTCCCGGATCTGTCCTGACGCGCCAAGCCCGAAGCCTGCATACTCACGCCTGAGCCAGTAGCCTGTATTGTGGCGGCTCTCATATCCCGGTTTCGCGTAGCTGGAGATCTCATATCGATATATGCCGATATCTGAAAGTGAGGATTTCAGAAGTTCAAGCATCTGCCCTTCCGTCTCCTCATCCGGAAGAAACAGCGGTCTGCCGCCCCTGCGCTTCTCCTCATCATCCTCATGATATCTGTCCCAGAAGGGCGTTCCTTCTTCTACGATCAGGCTGTAGGCGGACACATGCTCCGGATCCAGTTCCGTGATCTTTTCCAGGGTATCCCTCCAGGAAGAAAGCGTCTGATTCGGAAGGCCGTACATCAGATCAATACTGATGTTGTCAAATCCGGCCTCCCGTGCCTGGCGGTATTCCCTGCGAAAGGTCTCAAAGGTATGAATTCTCCCCAGTGTCTCAAGAAGTGTGTTGTCCGCCGACTGAAGCCCTATGCTGAGGCGGTTGAAGCCGGCTCTTTTGTACGTCTCAAGGCGATGCCGGTCCAGCGTTCCCGGATTGCATTCAATGGTAATCTCCGCGTCCTTTCTTACCGCAAATGTTTCCCGTATGGCATCCAGTGTCCACGCAATCTGCCCGGGATCCGGAAGGCTCGGGGTTCCCCCTCCAAAATAAACAGAGACTGCTTCATAGTCCCCGGAGGGGACAAAGGAAGCAATCTCTTTTTGAAGTGCGTAAAAGTAATCCTGCTGCACATTTTTCCCCGCCGGAAATGACAGAAAATCACAGTATGCACATTTACGGGCGCAGAATGGAATATGCACATAGATACCAAGCTCTCTTTTTTTCATTCGGGCACCTCACCCCCGGCAGCTTTGCCGACTCTTTTTTTTACTGCTCATCCAGCTTCAGAACACTCATAAAAGCTTTCTGCGGAATCTCAACAGAGCCCACCTGCCTCATGCGCTTCTTGCCTTCTTTCTGCTTCTCCAGAAGCTTCTTCTTTCTGGTGATATCTCCGCCGTAACATTTGGCCAGGACATCCTTGCGCAGGGCACGTACGGTTTCCCTGGCAATGATTCTGCCGTTTACCGCCGCCTGGATCGGGATCTCAAACAGCTGTCTGGGAATCTCCTCCTTCAGTTTCTCGCACATCTTCCTGCCGCGTTCATAGGCACTGCCCTCGAATACAATAAAGGAAAGTGCGTCCACCTGTTCCCGGTTCACCAGAATATCCAGCTTGCACAGGCTGCTTCTGGTGTATTCCTTCAGTTCATAATCAAAGGAAGCATATCCTCTCGAACGGCTCTTCAGCGCATCAAAGAAATCATAGATCACTTCGTTCAGCGGCATGTCATACCGGAGCAGCGCACGCCCCGACTCGATGTATTCCGTCTCCTTGTAGATGCCTCTTCTTTCCTGGCACAGCTGCATGATCGGTCCGATATACTCTGTCGTGACCATGATCTCCGCCGCGACCACCGGCTCTTCCATGTATTCGATCTCGGACGGATCGGGCAGATTCGAGGGATTGGTCAGGTCAAAGCAGGTGCCGTCCGTCTTGTGTACCTTATAGATGACTCCGGGAGCGGTGGTGACCAGGTCCAGATTATACTCTCTCTCCAGCCTCTCCTGGACGACTTCCAGATGAAGCAGTCCGAGGAATCCGCAGCGGAATCCGAAGCCCAGGGCCGCACTCGTCTCCGGTTCAAACTGCAAGGATGCATCATTGAGCTGCAGCTTCTCCAGGGCATCTCTCAGGTCCTGATAGCGTGCGCTGTCCGCCGGATAGACGCCGCAGTAAACCATCGGAAGCGGATCCTTATATCCGGGAAGGGCCTGATCGCAGGGCCGCTGAGCATCGGTCACCGTATCGCCGACCCTGGTATCCTTAACATTTTTCAAAAAGGCGGTGAAGTATCCGACCATCCCGGCTTCCAGGCTGTCGCACGGAATAAACTGTCCCGGTCCGAAATAACCTACCTCGACAACCTCCGCCGTGGTTCCGGTCGCCATCATCCTGACTTTCATTCCCTTCTTCAGGGTACCGTCAAAGAGACGGCAGAAGACAATCACGCCGCGGTAAGGGTCGTAGAGAGAGTCAAAGATCAGGGCACTCAGCGGCGCTGACGAATCCCCGGACGGAGCAGGAAGCTTTTCCACAATCGCCTCCAGCACCTGATCCACATTCAGTCCGGTCTTGGCGGAAATGCGCGGTGCGTCCTCGCAGTCGAGTCCGATCACATCTTCAATCTCCGACGCCACCCGGTCCGGATCGGCGCTGGGAAGATCAATCTTGTTGATGACCGGAAGAATCTCCAGATCATGGTCCAGCGCCAGATAAACATTTCCCAGCGTCTGCGCTTCGATCCCCTGTGCCGCGTCAACAACAAGAACCGCACCGTCACACGCTGCCAGAGAACGGGAAACCTCATAATTAAAGTCCACATGCCCGGGAGTATCAATCAGGTTAAGGATATACTCCTCCCCGTCCTTTGCATGGTAAATGATCCGGACAGACTGGGACTTGATCGTGATGCCCCGCTCTCTCTCAATATCCATATTGTCAAGAACCTGGGCAAGCATCTCACGGCTCGTCAGAAGTCCTGTTTTCTCTATGATCCGGTCCGCAAGTGTGGACTTTCCATGGTCAATATGCGCGATAATACAAAAGTTTCGAATCTTACTGATCTCAATCTCAGACAAAAAGATTTCCCTCCAGGTCTTTTCCGATACGGGAGTTTCCCGCTTCTGTGTACAGAAACAAAGCAGTATTAGTCTACATGAACGAAATGAAAACATCAAGAATGAAGGTGGCGGAAAACCGGAATAAGAAGGAATAAGAAGGCAGCGGAAAACAGCAATAAGATGTTGACTTTTGCCGGCATGCGGATTAGAATACCACCGTATGTGTGCCTGAAACGTCCGTGTCCGTCTTTCAAGCACGAATGAATTAAGATCAAAGATAAAAATCTATTTTGGAGGTGTACGTTTTGGCAAACATTAAGTCCGCGAAGAAACGTGTTCTGACCAGCAGGATCAGACAGGAAAGAAACAAGTCGATCAAGTCTTCCATCAAGACTGCTTCCAAGAAGGTGCTGGCAGCTGTTGAGGCATCTGACAAGGAGCTTGCTGCGAAGGAGCTGCTGAATGCAACTTCTGTGATCGACAAGGCTGCGAAGAAGGGCGTTCTGCATAAGAATACCGCTTCCCGCAAGGTCTCCCGTCTGGCGAATGCGGTGAACCGCATCGGCTGAGCTGACAGATCTGAATATGAAAACGCACCGGACCGTCATCCCGGTGCGTTTTTTGATTGCCGTTTGTATCACAGTTCAGGCTCCGGTTCCACTCATTGCAGCCTTGTTTTCAGCCTTGTCTTCGGCCTTATCTTTGATCCGTCTGCCGCCCTGCGCGGGAAAACCGGAGAATCAGCAGTTCCAGCCCCAGTCTCATATCAATATGCCCGCTCTGGGCTTTCGCCTGTATGCGGGCGCACTCTGCCAGTGCCTCCCTCAGCATAGGGCAGGAGAATCCCCTGGCCTGACGCACAATCTTATCCGCCTGCCACCTCTGCACACCGAGCGTCTCCATGACACGGATCACAGAGCCGCCGTCTTCCAGGATGGAAGCTGCAAGCAGAAGCTGATCAAACTGGCGCGTGAGCAGAGAAAGAATCTTTCCCGGCGGTTCCTTTAGAAGAAGCAGATCCTGATAGAGCTCCAGCGCCCCTTTTCTGTCATGCTGTGAGATCAGATCCAGCATACGAAAGATCTTCCCCTCCAGGATCTCCGAAGTAAGTGCGGCAACATCCTCCGTCCGCACCACTCCGCCCGGTCCGGCAAAGGAGATCAGCTTCTGTGTCTCCGTATGAATGTGGGACATATCTGTTCCAGTCATGGAGAAAAAGACATTCAGGGTCTCCTGCGTAATCCGGATCTTCTCAGCGCCAAGCTTTCCTAAAACCCATTTCCGCAGCTCCTGCTCATCCGGCGTAGAGAACTCTGCTGCCAGGCCGCATTTTGCGACAGACTTAAAGAGCTTTCCTCTTCTGTCAACACTGCTCTTTCCCTTCTGTCCGCCAGGCTTCTTCTCATCCGGCCGTTCCGTAAACAGGACAACCGTAGTCTCCGGAATCCTTGGCAGAAAGGACGCGATCGCGGCACCTAATCCGGCATCGTCAGACCCGTTTCGCTCCTCCGCACTGTCTGACATATCCCCGATGGCGTCCCCGGCCTCTTCTGCCTCTTCCTTCGCGCCGGAATCTGTCTTTCGTCCGGACCGGAACAGCTTCGTATCATCGAGCACCACCATCCGGTACTGCGCAAAAAACGGCATGGACAGGATTTCGTCCTGAATCGTACTCCAGTCAAGATGATCATCGCGATGAATGTTGAGATTCATCGAATCTTCTTCCCCGCAGACAGCCTTAATCAGTTCCTGCCTGTATTGCCGCACCAGGTATTCTTCCTCTCCATAGAGCAGATACACCCGGCGAAAATGCTTCTGCCGGATGTCTTCGCGAAGCTCCTTCGCTCCGGAAGGCTTTTCTTTTTTTACTGCTCTCGCCATATTGCCTGTTCTACTCCCATAACGAAGTTTTGTAAGCAGACTTACTGCTTACGGATGCCTGCAGATGCCTTGTGATGCGTTTCCGGGTTTTTATCTGCAGAACCTGCGATTTCCGTAAACGATTTCTTTACAAAAAGAGCGTGCTGCACTTATAATCACTGTTATGTAAAAACGTTAATCAGTATAACAGGAAAAGAGGGACCAGGCAAATGAGCAATATCTATATCCCGGACGGTTACAAACCTCTGCTGTCCATGTATGACACACAGAAAGCCATCGGCGTGATCAAGCGGCAGTTTGCGGACACTTTAGCAGCGACGCTTCAACTGCACCGCGTCAGCGCACCGCTCTTTCTTGAGGCATCCACCGGTCTGAACGACGACCTGAACGGGTATGAGCGAAAGGTCACCTTCGACATCAAGGATACCGGAACACAGGCTCAGGTTGTTCAGTCTCTCGCAAAGTGGAAGCGCCTCGCGCTCAAGGAATACAACTTTCATCTGGGGAAAGGGCTCTACACGGACATGAACGCAATCCGCCGCGATGAAGAGCTGGATAATCTCCACTCGATCTATGTCGATCAGTGGGACTGGGAGAAAGTGATTCGCAAAGAGGACCGTACGGTTGCATATCTTCAGCGTACGGTGCGCGCCATTGTATCGGCGGTCTGCGCAGCGGAGATGAATCTGCATGCCCAGTTCCCGGAGCTTTATGAGCTGCCGCTTCATACGCCGGAGGTCACTTTCATCACGACGCAGGAGCTGGAGGATCTCTATCCGGAGCTGTCTCCGAAGGAACGGGAAAATACTTTTGTGAAGGAGAACGGAACTACCTTCCTGACGCAGATCGGCAAGAAGCTCCGCTCCGGCAAGCCGCATGACGGCAGAGCGCCTGATTATGATGACTGGGATCTGAATGGTGATATTCTGTTCTGGAACAGCACACTCGGGATCAGCTATGAACTCTCCAGTATGGGAATCCGCGTCAGCCCGGAGAGCCTTGATAAGCAGCTGACAGAAGCCGGCTGCGAAGATCGCCGCTTGCTCCCGTTCCACAAAGCATTGCTCGCCGGAGAGCTTCCTTATACCATCGGCGGAGGAATCGGCCAGAGCCGTCTGTGCATGCTGATCCTCGGTTCCGCCCATATCGGCGAAGTTCAGGCCAGTGTATGGGATGAAGAAACCCTGCGCCGCTGCGCAGAAGCCGGCATACCGCTCCTGTAAAAGCGTTCCGGAGAACAAAAAAGGCTCCCTGAGAATATCTGCAGATCGTCCACTCTTCTGCAATCTATTCTCAGGGAGCCTTCCTTCACTTCAAGGACTCTGGCTGCTCAGCCCAGCCTTCCGGACTGATCCTCCGCCTGTTCCTGCTCCTGATTCTCTGTCGCTTTCTCGCCGGTAAAGCCCTCCGGGAACAGGGTTCCCGTTCCGCCGGTAAGCTCCATGTATTCATCCGTCAGCTCATACTGGGAAGTATCCATATCATTGTCCGCATTCTCACTGACGGAGCCGTCTCCGTAGATGGTTCTGTGCATCTGCATGATTGTTGTATCCCAGTGAGGAACCAGCATCCCCTGGCCGCTCACATCGATCTCATCATACTGCCCGTCGTAGGGTACGCGGTCCATGACAATCTCATACTTCAGAATATCGGGCGCATCCCATACCAAAGACCAGATCTCGTTCTCCGGCAGATTATGTGTCACCAGAGGAAGCACCTTCTGCACAAAGCTCAAAAGCTGTGTAGAGCTTAAGGTCTTGATCTTGGCTATCATCTGCTGAATCACATAGCGCTGACGCTGGGTACGCGTATAGTCAGAATTGCCGACAAATCGGTTCCTGGCATAAGCGACCGCCTGCACGCCATCACTGTGAATCATTCCCGGCTCCTCAAGGATCGCATGTTCTTCATACGGAATATCAAAGACACGCTCGCACATATCCTTGATGTAGCCGTTGGCAACCTCAATCTCATTTGCCGTCCACTCAATCTCTATTCCGCCCAGTGCGTCCACAATATCCACAAGATTCTCAAAGTCTACCGCCGCATAGCGTTCCACCGGAATCCTGTAGTTCTCCTCCACCGTATCACACAGCAGCGGACCGCCGCCATACGCGTAGGACGAATTCAGCTTATTGTAGTCATGGCCCGGAATCTCCACATAAGTGTCGCGCATCAGAGAGATCACACTGGCACGCTTCTTGTCATTGTTCAAAGAGACCAGCATCATGCTGTCAGCATTTCCGTTCCAGCTGTCATCATCTCTGTCCACACCCGCGATGATCACATTGTAGACAGACTGGTCCATGATCACATCATCTCCCTGAGCTGTCTGCGCCTGATTCATCAGGGTGTGCAGGTTCTCAAGCTCCGACTCATTCAGAACCGTTCCGGAAGCTTCTTTCTCCGTCTCGGCCTGAAGCGCCTGCTCAGGCAGGGTTTCAAACTGCCGGACATCCTCATCTGCCTGATAATGCATCCTGGTGATCATATTGTGTCCGAAATAGTAGATTCCGACACTGCCCGCTACAACGATCCCAAGAATCACACACAAGGTGATTCCCCAGATCTTTCCCCAGCTTGGACCCTTCCGGGCTGAATGCATCAGCGGGTTGTTGTCTCTATCACGCGGCATTCGTTCATCCTCCATGATTCAAGTCTGCCGCCGGCAGACTTACGACGCCTTCTTATTCCTGAAATTTCAAACTTTTTTATTTTAACACAGGACTGTTTGCGATTCAATCCTTCTTTTGGGACTGAAACAGACCATACTCGTACTGCAGCAGTTTCAGATCAAAGCAGTCATCTTCATCCTCCATCCAGCATCGAGAATGAAAATTATACAGCTTCCATCGTTTGTCCGGATTATCCGCAGTATCCAAGGAATAGATCTGATAAGAAATGAGCAGTCCGTCCCCGTCCGGCACGGCAAACTGGCAGACCGCAACGGTCCGCTGCTCCATGCAGTTCACATATACCAATTCCGCATAGTTGTCCTGCCGCGCTGTCTCATCCCGAAGATCTGTCAGCAGGTATTCTTTCAGATATGTTTCGCTCAGAATAAAATCTCTGGGATCCATCCCCTCCTGCTCGAGAAACAGTCTCGCCTGCATGACCATTTCCCCCAGAAGCTGTCTCATATCTCCTGACGTCTGCATAAAACAGCCATAGGATCCGGCAAGCAGATCCCTTCCGGCACGGCCGGTTTTTTTTCTGAAATTATGCTCGATTATCTTTGCCATAGTCAAAAACCTTTTGTTTCGAATGCTGCCGCCATCATTTTACCATAAACCGTTTTTTATTTCGATCCTTCCGATCCTGTGATATGATGCGTGTAAAGATGCGGATTGTCACCCGCCGCTGAGTGAAGTATGTTAATCCAACGCCTGCGAGGCGGGGTCTCCCCGACTAAGTCAGACAAGCCGGACAGAATCCGGAAAGGAGCACTTATCATGAGATTTCTGATTCAAAGAGTCATGGACGCATCCGTCGAGATCGACGGACAGACCGTCGCAAAGATCAACAAAGGATATCTGGTGCTGATCGGCTGTACGGACAGTGATACACAGCAGACAGCAGATCTGTATATCCGCAAGCTGATCGGTCTTCGCATCTTCGAAGATGAGAACGGAAAGACGAATCTTTCTCTGAAGGATGTAGGCGGTTCTCTTCTTCTGGTTTCCCAGTTCACCCTTTACGCCGACTGCAGAAAAGGAAACCGTCCCGGTTTCACAGGCGCCGGGGATCCCGGTCATGCCAAAATGCTCTATGATTACATCACAGCCAGATGCCGGGAGCAGGTTCCGATTGTTGAGACAGGTGTATTCGGCGCCGATATGAAGGTGCGGCTGACCAACGACGGCCCGTTCACAATTCTTCTTGACGAACACATTCTTCCGGTATCAAAGAATTGACATCCTTGTCATGCAAATGTAATATGACGTGGTAGCAATCGTTTCATCCCGGCCATCATCGGACGGGATCTGTGAGGAGGTTTTACAATGGCAAGCAAAAAAGAACCAGAAGTTAAGGTAATCCTTGAGTTCAACGGAAAGTCCGTCAATGTTGCGGATGTCGCAAAGGCAGCCAAAGACAGCTGGAGCAAGAACCACAAGGGCGACGTAAAAGACTTCAATCTCTATCTCAAGTCTGAGGAGAGCAAGGCTTACTATGTGATCAACAAAGAGGACGCAGGTGCTGTCGATCTGTGACAGCTGCCCGGCAGGAGCGCCGCCGGCTCTTTCGCCGCGGCTGATTCAAAAGCGCCAGGATGCATCCCTGTCAGAAAGTCCCGGAGTCCGGCTGCTTGCCGGATGCCGGGACTTTTTTTCGTTTATTTCAGACTTCAACTGCGATTGATCCGGTCAGGCCTCTGTCTGTGTGTAGAATTCATTCAATACATATTCCCGAAGCCGCTCATACAGGATGGGATCCTTGCCGCCGACCTTCCTGGCGTCAATCTCCTCCGCATGCAGGCAGAGGTTGCTGGAGCTCGTAACAAGAATCTCATCTGCCGAGAAAAGATCCTCCAATGAGAACGCCTCTTCTTTATAAGGAATGCCCAGCGCCGCACATGCACGAAGCAGATGCGCCCGCGCGATTCCGGGCAGGATCAGATGATCGGTCGGCGCTGTATAGAGCACCCCATTTTTCAGGATATGCACATTGCTGTGCGCGCACTCGGTAACCCGTCCGCCCGGACGGTAAAACACTGCTTCCTCACATCCCGCTTCTTTTGCCTTCTGAGAGGCCATTACGGAAGGAATCAGATTCAGGGTTTTGATGTCGCAATGGAAAAAGCGCGTATCCTCTGTCGTAATCAGACGAACCGGCTGTTTCCCGTCACAGATCCGGGCAGGATTCAGGGTAATCCACAGATTTCCTGCTCCCTTGGTGAAGGCATGATTCCGGATTCCCGTTCCCCGCGTCACCTGATAGTATACAAACAGATCGCCGGAATCCATCTCTTTGACAAGACGGTTCAGAAGATCCTTCAATTCGTCCTTCGTCACCGGCATCTCGATCTTCAGCGCCGCAGCACTTCTGAAAAACCGGTCCACATGCTCACTGAGCGCAAAGATCTTGTAGTTTCTGCACGGTCCGGCATCATATACCCCGTCTCCAAACCAGGAAACCCGGTCATTCATGGGGACAGTCATTTCCTCCAGCGGGCCATAGGTTCCATTGTAATAACCAAGTCGTTCCATCGTACTTCCTTCTGATCCAAGCTTTTCAGCATCCGAACAATCCGGCAGTTCTTGTCATCCGCTCCGCCACCTTTACTCCAAAGGGACATCTGGTTTCACATGCATGGCACTGCAGACATGCCCCTGCCGTGGTTCCGAGCGCTTTGTAGTGCTCCCGGACACTGTCCGGAACCGCTCCTTCTTTCTGCGCAGCGGCCAGATCATAAAACTTATTGACCATCGCGATATCAATATTGGCAGGACATGGCCGGCAATGTCCGCAATAGGTGCACTGCCCCATATAAGCGTGCACCGGAGCCGAGGCGATTACGGAAGCATAGTCCTTCTCCTCCTCGGACGCGGTTTCATAGGCCACCGCCTCATCCACCTGCTCCGTTGTATCATATCCGCACAGAATGGAGCAGACTCCGGGTCTGGTCAACGCATAATGGATGCACTGCTTCGGCGTAAAGGCCACACCAAATGGTGAGGTTTCCTTCTGAAAAAGCCTTCCGCCGAAAAATCCTTTCATAACGGTGATTCCAACATCGTTCTGCTCACAGAGCTGGTAGAGCGCAGCCCTCTCCGGATCAATTCCCGCATAATTTCCCGCATCATATCCTTCGAACATGGAGTCCAGGTCTTCCGTGGGCGGACGCATGTCAAACGCCGGATTGATGGAGAACAGAATCATCTCAATAAATCCTGCTTCCACCGCCAGCTTTGCGATCCTCGGATTGTGTGTGGACAGTCCGATATGACGAATCGTTCCATCTTCTTTCTTGTCTGTGACATAGCGGATAAAATCCGAATTCATGCATCGATCCCATTCTTCCTGCGCATCGATATAATGGATCATGCCCAGGTCGATATAGTCTGTCCGCATCCTTCTCATCATGTCTTCAAAGGCCGGAATCACCTGCTTCATATCCCGGCTTCTGACATACTGCCCATTCTGATAGGTAGATCCGAAGTGTCCCTGAACGATCCACTCCTCACGGCAGCCCTCCATCGCCTTCCCGATGATGTCTCTGGACTTCGGATCCGGCATCCAGCAGTCAACAATGTTAATTCCCTGGCTATGCGCATAGCGCATCAGAGAAACGGATTCTTCTTCCTCATGCCTCTCCAGCCATTCTCCTCCAAACCCGATCTCGCTGACCATCAATCCTGTTTTTCCAAGTTTTCTGTAGCGCATGTCTGGTTCCTCCCATAGCGAAGCTATATAAGCTGACTACTGTTTCCGAATGCCGATTCTGTAATCTGTATCCTTATGATTTCCGCGTAAACCTCCCATATTGCGCACGGCAGAGAATCTTTTCATAGCCATTCGCGTAAGTGTCATCGCTGGGCGCCGGCTGCGCAGTCAGTTCAAACCCGGTCTTCGCAGAAAACAGCATCACACAGTCTGAGCCGCCGAAAAGAAAGTATCCAAGCTCATCTCCTTTTTCGATCCGCTCTCCGACCTTGACATTCTCTGTAAAGTGTACACTGGAAACCTGCCCCTGCGCAACCGGAAGAACCGCACACAGCCCATGCCGGTCCGTCTCAATCAGCACACATCCCCTGGTCTCATAAGACTGCCATCCGGCAAAGCAGGATTCCAGCACATACTGGCCGCGTTCCGGATCCCAGGTTGTGATTCCGCCGACCGCATCCGGGTTGCCGATCACATAAGCCTCCAGCACCTTCCCGGAGACCGGTGCATGGCACCTGTGATAGTCGTCAAAATTATAGAAGGTATGCGTCAATGTTCCTCCGTAAAACTCCTGTGCGTACTTCCTGCCCTTTTCGCCGAGCAGGTCATCCACCGAGAAAAATGCACTTGTCTTGATCACAACACCGTGCTCGTCATACACATCTCCGGAGCAGAAATAGCCTCTCTCATCAATCTCCCATGTTCCCTGAGGCAGAGAATCTCCGGGAGAAGCGACGATGGTATCATCATCCCTTCCCGCCAGCGGGCGGATCTTTTCCATATCGCTCAATTTTCTGGAAAAAAACTCATTGAAAGAATGCCAGTTGGACCGGTCCTCAAACCAGCCCTGATCCAGATGCCAGGTCGGGTCCTGATACAGATTTTGATAATACTCTTCCTTCCAGGACGCTTCCGAATCCATATAGAACTTCAATGCATTGTTGTAATCCTTCAGCCAGTGATAGATTGGCTTAAGAAACTGCACGGAAGGGCGAAATGGCAGCTGCTGTTCAAGCTCCGGAAGCGGTCTGTCCAGAAGATAATAAATATAAAGGCAGCTCTGATCTGTCTTTGTGACAAAATTTTTGAAACACTCCTCCGGAAGATAGGCCCATGGCATCACAGTCTGCGTAAAATCAATGTAATCATAAAGCATCTCAAGGCTTCTGACCGGATTCTTCACCTCATCCGGATTTTCCTCAGCGGCCAGGCGGATTGATTTCTCCACCAGGGCCTTCAGCTTTGCATCCTGTTCCAGAAGTTCCTGCAGCTGCTTTGTAATCTGTGTATGTTCTTTTCTGTTCTTCATTCCTGTCTCCCGGATTCGCGTTTTGTCTTTGCGAGGTCATATGATGCTGAGGTTAAAATATCTTTTTCCCCACTGAGACGTACGGGCGTACCGATACAGAAACCTCTGCCGATCCGGCGTATGCGCGGATATGCCCGAACAAAATAGCACAATTATCAGCAGAATACAACGAAAAAGTGAAAATGCATTGCGCCTCACGCCCTGTTCATGATAAAAGATTACGGTATCTTTCATTTTCTCATTTCGCACACATGCCCCAAAAGGGAGTATACGACCGCAGCAGGAGAATTATGACACAATGATTGCGAACTATCATACCCATACATGGAGATGTCATCACGCCTCCGGGCAGGAGAGGGAGTATGTCGAACAGGCCATCCGGTCCGGATTGAAGATTCTCGGATTCTCAGACCATGCCCCGGTTCCGTTCCGGAACTATGAGAGCACTGTCAGGATGCTCCCGTCCCAGCTGGAGGATTATGTCTCCACGCTTTCGGCGCTCAAAGAAGAATACCGGCATGACATCGAGATTCACATTGGTCTGGAGGCGGAATACTATCCGGACTTATTCGACGAACAGATGGAGATGTTCTCGGCCTATCCGATTGAATATCTTCTGCTCGGGCAGCATTTTATCGGAAATGAAGTCGGGGCACCTTATTGCGGACATCCTACGGATCGTGAGGACATCCTCAGAAGTTACTGCAGCCAGTGTATCCGTGCTATGAAGACCGGAAAATATCATTATCTGGCACACCCGGATCTCATCTATTATACCGGCGATCCGTCTGTTTACAGGCAGGCCATGACAAGCCTGTGCATAACGGCAAAAGAGCTGGATATCCCGCTTGAGATCAATCTGCTTGGGATTCAGATACACCGGCATTACCCGAATGCCGAATTCTGGAAGATCGCGGGAGCTGTCGGAAACCGTGTCATTCTCGGTTCCGACGCACACGCTCCGCAGGATGTGACGCGTGCAGCCGCACTGGAGAAGGCAAAAGACTATATTGACAGGAATCATCTTACTCTGATCGAAGTGCTGCCGATCCCCGGCCGGGAGGATCTCTGAGAATCCGGCTTCCATTTATAAAGCAGCATATTCTGTTTCACATGCCCGGATGGCAGGAGGAAAAAGAAAACTCAAAAAAAATTAGCCCTTCCTTGAAGAGCTTCGTATCAATAGGCAGACCGGAAAAAAACAGTTTCGGTGAATACAATGACAGTCCTGATGCATGAGCATCCGGACATTCAAAAAAGGAGAAATAATCATGGCAGACGAGAAGAAAGTTATCATTGACGGACAGGAACTTGAGGATGTAAACGGCGGCAGAGGCGGAGCCGGATACTATGCGACAGTCGGCAACTGCAACGGCGGATATCTTGCTCTGAGACCGCAGCCGGTTTGGGATCAGTATCATGAGATCGCTCAGCTGTGGCCGGGCTATCAGGTATTCACCTATGGCGCAACCACCAGAGGAACCGGTCTGAGCGGTGTTCCCTGCACCTACACCTATGTATGCTTCAACGGAAGCTGGGGCTGGGTAAACAGCGCATTCCTGAGATAACGTCAGTCAGAACTCTCTGTGCTGAATAACAAAACATCGTCTTGAATAAGATACGACCGCTCCGGATTCGGAGCGGTCGTTTTCGTATAAGATCATTCTCCGGGCAATGCGGTGCTCCTGTATAGTTTTTTCTTCAGCTGTTTTCCTCCGGCTGTGCCGTCTCGTTCTCTGCCGGCTGTACTGCCTCGCTAACAGCCGGACCTGGAGCGGCCGGAATATCTCACGTAAAAATAAATCACCTCAATGATACAGCAGGCCATCCAGCCGACCGGATATCCGAATCCGACTGTTGCCGGTGTATTCCGGATAAAATGCGCCATTACAAAAAGATAGGCCTGCCGTACTCCGACAAAGGTAAGCAGCATAATGACCATCGGGCCTTTGGAATCCCCTCTTCCGCGGATTCCTCCCGCAAGAACATGGTTGACACAATTGAACAATGTGAAGAACACATTCAGTCTCAGGAACAGCACGCCGGCCTGTATGACTTCCCTGTCTTTGGTAAACAGCGACACGGAAGGTCCTGCAAAGAAAAACAGCACACCGGCGATCACTGCTGTCACCGCCAGCGTCACCACGATGCTGATCACCGTTCCCCGATTGGCTCGTTTCTCCTGCTTTGCCCCGATGTTCTGACTGACAAATGAAGTCGAAGCCATCGCCATGCTCTGCATGATCAGCATGATGAACTGATCCAGCTTATTGAAGCAGCTCCATCCTGCCATCACCGCAGATCCGAACACATTGATGTAAGACTGAACAAATACATTGGAAACTGCCGTCACCACAGACTGCGCCGCTGCAGGCAGGCCGATGGAAAGGATGCGTTTCGCCATCCTGTAATTGATGTGGAGATCGCTCCACACCAGACGGAATACTTCTTTTGAGCGTGACAGAAGCAGGATCGTCAGAACAGCCGACACAAACTGGGACAGGATTGTCGCATATGCAACACCTGAGATGCCGGCGTGAAACGCGAGCACAAAAACAAGATCCAGAATGATGTTGAGAATACTTGTGATCACAAGGAAGATGAGCGGATAGGTTGTATTTCCGACCGCTCTCAGAATCCCGCTCGCCACATTATAGATCAGCAATCCTGAGATCCCCGCAAAATAGATTGTCAGGTATGTGACAGCATCCGCAAATACATCCTGCGGCGTTGCCATAAGACGGAGCATTGGCCTGACTCCGGCAATCCCCGCTGCAGTAAACACCGCGCTGATGACAAACGTCATGGCAATGGTTGTCTCGACTGCAATGTGCAGCTTTTCATATTCCTTTGATCCAAAGTACCTGCCAATCACAACGCCCGCCCCGATGGAGAATCCATTGAAGAAAAAAACCTGGATATTGACAATCATTGTGGTGGACCCGACTGCCGCGAGCGCCTCCTTGCCGACATAATTTCCGACCACGATCACATCCACGGTATTATACAGCATCTGGAAAATGTTTCCGAGCATCAGCGGCAATGCAAACAGCAGGATCTGCTTTACAATCGATCCATGTGTCATATCCCGTGTGGTGTTATGCTTCCTCATTGTCTGATCTCCTCAAGGTGTCGTTTTCTAAAATGGCGCAGACGCATTCTCACTACTATAGCATGAATGAAAAAAATTTGTACTGCAGGATCAGGCTTTTTTTGATTCTGCTTATAAAAGTCACTAAGTTGAACAAGTTTTCTGCTTGTTGACATTTGAGATAAAACACAGTATTTTCTGTGCAGCAGAACGCAGTTCAACTATGCAGGTAAGGAGGGCGTCTCACATGTTACGGATTCTCACTGATACCGCCGCGGATTTCGATCTCGAAGAAGCCAAATCTCTCGGCATAACCGTGCTCCCGATGGAAATCACAATCGGTGACAAAACCTATAAGGATCGTTATGAACTGACTCCGGACCGTTTTTATGAAATGCTGATCGAATCTTCTGACCTTCCGCATACCAGTCAGATCAACAGCTACACTTTTGAGGAGGAGTTTCGTAAGATCCAGGATGCGGGCGATAACGCCATCGTCATTCTGATGAGTTCGAAGCTTTCCGGAACTTATCAAAATGCAGTGGTTGCAGCGCGTGACTACGAAGGAATTCGCGTGATTGACAGCAAAAACGGCTCCATCGGCGAACAGATTCTGGTCCGCTATGCATGCATGCTCCGCAATAAGAACCGTGAGCTGGATGATATCGTGCACCGGCTTGAAGTCAGACGAAACCAGGTCCGTGTCCTGGCACTTCTTGATACCCTGGAATATGCAAAAAAAGGAGGTCGTCTGGGCGCTGCCGCAGCCGCTTTCGGAACACTCCTGTCGATCAAGCCCGTTCTTACGGTGGACAACGGTAAAATCAGGATTCTGGGAAAGGCACGCGGTTCAAGGAACGGAAACAATTTCCTGAACAAAGAGATTCTGGCTTCCGGAATCGAATCCAGGCTGCCCGCGGCCGTCGCCTACTCCGGCCTGGATCATTCGAAGCTGGATCATTACATCGAAGACAGCCGCTCCATCTGGGAAGGCGTGATGGATCACCTTCCGGTGTCGCAGCTGGGCTCAACGATCGGTACACATTCAGGACCGGGGACGATCGTGGTCGCCTATTTCATGAAGCAGCCGGGCTGAACCGGCTGTACGCATAAAGCAGGCAGGAAACCGTAAAATGGCTGTTTGACTCAGAGCTTGTTCTCCGCCAGGAACCACTCCATGCGCTCCGCGTGATCCTGGCGGATCTGTGTCGCATTTGCCACAAACTCGATCAGCGCTTCCGCTGTAATGAACTCATTCAGGTAGGAAAAGCCACGCTTACGTTCCTCAAAATCAAGCCGCACCCCTCCCCCTGAATCCAGAACATAATCCGCCAGTGCCGCAGCCGGGGATTGTCTGTCTGCGGAGATCAGGATCATCTTAAGCTTCTTATCCCGGGCCAGTTTCATCGCGTCCATCACCCGTCTGGAGGAACCGGACTTAGAAATGGCAAGAACGATATCATTCTCCCTGGCAAGCGAAATATGATTGATAAAATATTCCGGCATGCGGGAGCAGGTGCAGCGCACGCCGAGGCGTTCCAGCCGGAATCCCATGTACGCGCCTATGTTGCTGGTATTTCCGACAGCGATAATATGCACTGCATTGGCCTGTCCGATCAGACTGACGCAATGGAAAAGACATTCCATGTCAAGCCCTTGTCCGACCCTTGTAATCCGGCTGGCATATTGCTCGAACATCCGCCCCAGCATATTTCCCGGTACGGCACTTTCTCCGCCCCGTTCCTCTTCCGCCGCGTCTGCCGCATCCTGCAGCTGCTTCTTTCCAAGATCTCTCGAAAGCGCAAGTCTGAACTGGTAATACCCTGTATAGCCCAGATGATGCGCGAGCCGTATGATCGTGGCGTCGCTGACTCCGCTTGCCCTGGCAAGCTCCGAAACATTGGACAGGACCGTCTCATCTGCATGGCTGAGCACATAGTCCGCCGTCTTCCGTTCAGCAGGAAACAGCTCATCGTATTTGCTGCGGATTACTTCCAGAACACCTTTTTCATCGATCAAGGATTCTCTCATGCATTCCTCCCAAATAACAAGAACGCAGGTTCCATACTGTTTCCGTCTCATCTATAAACCTATGTTTATATCTGACTCTGGCTATTCTTACAGGATACCCCGGATACAGTTCAAACCTGCGCTCGTTATGGTGCCTACGCTGTATGAAAACACTTACATAAAATCTGACCGGACGTGAGATGCAAAGCAGTATTACTTATACAGGGCTGCCTTTCCGGTCGTCTGGAAAAGATCCAGCTTATGCTTTGCAACTACCTTCATCGCTTCGATGCAAGGCGGCTCAATCTCATTCGGCTCTCTCAGGCCCTTGTCCTGAAGGACCTCACGCATCTTTTCAAAGTACGCGACTTTAATATCCGAAGAAATGTTGATCTTGTTGATGCCCAGTGTCACAGACTCCCCGATCTCCTTATCCGGATTGTTGGAGCCTCCATGAAGAACGAGCGGGCAATCCACCTTCGCTTCAATTGCTTTCAGGATATCCAGCTTCAGCTCCGGCTTCATGCCGGCCGGGTACAGGCCATGGCAGGTGCCGATCGCTACTGCGAGCGTGTCGACGCCGGTCTCCTTGACAAATGTTGCCGCGTCATCCGGATCCGTGTAGATTATCTTGGCGGCGCCGCCTTCCAGATCTGCCGGATTGGTGGAACCGATGGTTCCAAGCTCTGCCTCAACAGAAACATTTGCGGGATGCGCTGCCTCGACAACCTTCTTCGTCCCGGCGATATTCTCCTCGAACGGAAGATGCGCGCCGTCAAACATAACGGAGGTGAACCCACTCTGGATTGCATAGATGATCTTACCGAAATCACTGCAGTGATCCAGATGAATGCAAACCGGTACAGGAGACTTCATCGCTCTCTCCCGGATGCCTGTAACAAAGTCGGGTCCCGTGAAGCTCAGCTCATCCGGATGGATCTCCAGGATCACCGGAGAGTTGGTCTCCTCGCACAGATCCATGATTCCGAGGAACATGGACCAGTCACTCATGTTGAACGCAGGAATCGCAAACCTGTGCTCCTTCGCGACCGCAAGGATCTCCTTCATATTCATTAACATGGTTTCATACCTCCTAAATAATTCTGTTATGCGTCTTTGAGTTAAATTATATCTGCAAACAGTTGTTAAAGCACAACTGCATGCCTCCGGTAAAAGAGTCGCCCAGACCGATCGTGTATTTCGGCCGGTCCAGATAAAACGTCGGGACCACAATGACATGATCCTCAAGCCCATGGGAACGGATGATTTCCTGATTTCTGATTCCGTGTTCACTGAGAGGATTCTTCAGGATTGTGCGGATCTGTTCATCCGTGCCATAGTTTCCGTACGCCGCCTTCGCAGTCGCCAGCAGACTTCCGCAGACCATTCCCTGCTCAATGTGAAAGCCCTGTGTATCGCCAGCGTAAAGGGCATAATCCTTCGTGTGAACAATCACGCCTTTTCTGACCCCGCAGTGTTCCCGAAGGAATTCTACTCCTTTCAGACAAGAAAGTACATCAGAAATATCAACCGGAACCCCGAACATTTTCAGTGTATACTGAAGCTCCTCCTCATTCATGCTCATGATGTCCACATGCGGGTAGAGCGTCTCGATACACAGCCTCCTGACCGCGGCATCATGGTAATGCGCATCCTCAAAATACACGATCCCATTCGGATTCTTCCGCCGGTAGACATTGACATGCTCTTTTACTCTCTCGAGCCGTTTTAAGAGAATCTTCGGGTCCAGAATACAGTTGAAGCTGGAGAGCACATTGCTGCCTACCATCTGAGCATGCTCCTCGATCCATGTGAGATAGTTCTCATCGAGCGGAAGCGTGACATTCACGGTATTCCGGGTCAGGATCAGGCGATTGGATACAGGGATCGCAGCCTCCTGGTCTCCCAGGCGGATTACCTCGCCCTTCCGGAACTGAAGAATCGCATGAACCTCCTGCGGGTTTTTATTTTTCACATCCATTGCTCCGCCGAGCGTTCCGTCCGGAAGAGGCACTTTGATGCACGGAGAATCCAGCTGGACACGTACTTCATCCGAATCATCGGAAAGGTGTACAATGGAGCGGGCTCCAAGCTGCCTGAGGGCAAGCGCTGCCTGAACCGCGGTTCCGCCCATCCCGTTTTTGCACGGGAAGCTGGAACGGATCAGATCAATATCAACGATATCCGCCTCTCCCCCGATTCCGTTGAGGCAATAATATACGATTGTTTCCAGAAGCTCTTTTTCGTCTGTGATCAGCGGAGCCGGTTTCATGTCCGTCAGGATACCGTCCGGAACGTATGCTTCCAGAAGTGCATTCAGCTTGCCGGTTTGAAAGTCCAGCAAGAGATCCAGATTACTGGAATACCCCATGGCAGTGTAGATCTCTGCCTCGTTTCTTCTGGCTATCACGCCGGCAATCCCATTGTATAATTCAAGTGCTTTCTCAGGTGTCATCATTTCACTGCTCCCGCTGTCATGCCTGCGATGAAATACTTCTGGAAGAACAGGAACAATACCAGGATCGGCAGAGATCCAAGCACGCTCATTGCCATCATCTGGTTCCATTCATACGCATGCTGTCCCATCAGCAGGTTGATGCCGACCGGAACCGTCCTCATATCATTGGTCTTGGTCAGGGTCAATGCAAACAGATACTCATTCCATGCCTGCATGAAGGTATACATGCCGACAGAGATCAGGCCCGGAATCGCGGACGGGATCAGGATCTTCCACAAAGCGGTCCAGCGGGAACCTCCGTCGATCATGACCGCCTCATCCAGCGCCCTGGGCATCGTATTCAGATACCCGGTGACCATCAGGATACAGTACGGAAGCGTAAATACCAGGTAGGTCAGAACCAGCGCCCAGTAGGTATTGAACAGCTTCAGCGTAACAATCAGGCTCAGATAAGGGATCAGCAGCGTGATCGGCGGAACCGCCTGCACCGCGACAATCACGGTATTGATCAGGCCCTTTCCCCTGAATTCAAAGCGGCTGAACGCGTAGGAAGCCATGATGCCGATAAACAGCGTCAGTACCACAACAATCGCGGAGATCGCATAGCTGTTCAGGAAGAAGCGCACCTGCTCCGGATTCTGGAATATCTTTGCATATGCTTCGAAGCTGAAGTTCTGTGTGATCAGTTTCGGCGGAAACTCAAAAATCTCCGCGTTGGTCTTAAAGGAATTGGACAGCATCCAGAGCACCGGAAAGCCTGCCCAGATGGCCCCCAGAATCAGGAGGACGATAATCAGCGCCTTAACGGGTTTTTTCTGTTTTCCTATCATGGCTCATTCCTCCGCTTTCTGGTGTCTGACATAGAAAATGCCGACGATCGTACAGACGATCAGAAGAATCACGGCACCCGTCGATGCCATCGAATACTGGAACTTGGTAAAGCCCTGCTTGTAGATCCAGGTACTGACCGTCTCAGTTGCATTGACAGGACCGCCGCCCGTGGTCATCCAGATCAGAGCGAACTGCTGCAGGGTCCAGACAAAGTCCAGCATAATCAGGCTGATCAGGATCGGACGAAGCTGCGGGATGGTGACCCCCGTAAAGGAATGCACCGCATCCGCTCCGTCCAGAGCGGCTGCCTCGTACAGATCCGGCGAGATCCCCTGCAGGCCTGCCAGAATACTGATCATATAGAACGGATATCCGGACCAGATATTGATCAGTGTAACAGACTGCAGCGCAATGTCACGCGAAGCCAGGAATGTAACCTTCTCCGGTGAGATGTGAAGCAGCAGGATAAAATAATTCAAAACACCGTTTGGATCCAGGAGCATACGCCATGTGATGGCGATAACCGACGCCGTAAACATCCACGGAAGTGCATAGATCGCACGGAAGATGCCCTTCGTCCTTGTACTCAGGTATCGCGTGTTCAGAATCAGAGCGAACACCATTCCGATGATCATATGCGCGACAATGCTCACGATAACGAAGAAAAGCGTATGTCCGACCGCCGTCCAGAACGCGGAGTCCTTCAGAACCGCAGCATAATTGGATAATCCGACAAATACCGGATTCTTATTGGCGATCACGTTGTCGTAGAGAGAATAGTCGATCACCATCACAATCGGAATGACCAGAAGGATCAATATCAGGATGATGGTCGGAAGCAGATACCCGTAGGGTGTCAGCTTCTTCTTAAACTTAGCATTCATAACCGGGCGATACCTCCTTATACTCGAGCACCTCCATGGAATCAAATTTCCCATCTTAAGTAACTCGTACCCGGGATTGCAAAGGGGGCGTACAGAACTGTGCGCCCCCGTGTATCCCTTCCATGTCCGCCTTCAGACGGACATCCTGTGATCCGTATTCCGGAACATCCCCGTCACTCTATATTCAGAGTCAGGGTCTTCCGGGGGTCTACAGGGAATCCTGTGAAACTGATGCGGATCTCTTTAGTTGTAGGCTGCCTCCCAGGCTTCCTGCGTTGCCGCCAGCATATCATCAACTTTTGTCAATAGACGAAATAATATTTCTTTCCAGCTGTCAAGATCCCGGGATCCGTTTATGCCGATCAGACTGCTGCCTCTTTCTTATTCAGAATCAGCAGCAATCCCACCAGCAAGCCCGCGCCAGCAGCCAATCCGATCCACGGCGTATGCGTGAAGCCGATAATCAGGTATCCAACGGCACAGACCACCGCAACCAGCGTAGCGTAAGGAAGCTGCGTTTCTACATGGCGGATGTGCGGACACTGTGCACCGGTAGACGCGAGGATCGTGGTATCGGATATCGGAGAACAGTGATCGCCGTACACCGCCCCGGCCAGGGTAGCCCCAAGTGCCGGAATCAGAATATCACTGCCGCTGGATGCCTGGCAGATCATCGTAACAATAGGAATCAGCATGCCAAAAGTGCCCCAGGATGTACCCATGGAAAAAGACATGATCGCTGCGATCACGAATACCAGGAAAGGCAAAAGCTGAAGCGGCGGATTGGATGAGGAAACAAACCTGGCAATGAACTGTCCCGTACCGATCATTTCTCTGCACACACCGCCCAGACTCCAGGACAGGATCAGGATGAGCATCGGCGGCACGATGCTGCTGATGCCCTCGACAATAGATTCCACGAATTCCTTTGCCCCCACGATCTTCCGCGGAATATACAGGACGAAGGCAGTCACCAGTCCTGCAAACGCGCCCAGCGACAAACCTGCCGTGGGGTTTACGCCAATTGCCTCAGAAAAAGGAACCCCGTGGAAGAAGCCGCCTACATAAGCCATTCCCAGAATCGCGCACACGATCAGCACAAGAATCGGCACGACAAGATCCAGCACCTTTCCCCGGCCCTGTACCTGTGTTTTGCCCGTATCGCCTGCAGCTTCTCCATTCCCCTCCCGCAGAGCACGCTGCTCCGCCGTTTTCATTTTGCCAAAATCCATGCCGGTCACGCAGAGGAACACTACCATCAGAATGGTCAGGAGGGCATACAGGTTATAGGGGATCGTGGACAGGAATACATGGAAGCCATTCGCCTCGCTGACCTCTGAAGCCACCGCCACCGCCCAGGAGGAAACCGGCGCGATAATACAAACGGGGGCCGCCGTAGCGTCAATGATATACGCCAGCTTTTCACGGGAGATGCGCTGTCTGTCATAGACAGGCCTCATGACCGTGCCGATCGTCAGGCAGTTGAATCCGTCATCAATGAAGATCAAAACGCCCAGCAGAGCAGTCGCCAGCCGGGTCGTGCGTCTGCTTTTCAGCCTGCGCTCCGCCCAGCGCCCATAGGCCGACGTACCGCCGGATTTGCCGATCAGCGTTATTACTGCCCAGAGCAGCGCCAAAAAGATGATCATGTATGAATTATCCGCGATCTTTGCAGCCATCATATCAAACAGGTGTGAAAAAATAGCTACGAATGGTTCCTGCGCGGCGATGACATAAATGGTCATTCCGGACAATAAACCAAGAAAAAGAGCGGAATACACTTCCTTGGTAATCAAGGCCAAAGCAATGGCAATGAGTGGCGGCAAAATGGAAATCCAGCCTGTTTCAATCATTTTCTTCCTCCGTAAATCATATATCCGCCAACGGTCTTAGCACCCGTCCGGTTTACATCTGGTTTCTGATCGCGTATTCGTTTCCCTTGAATATAGCATGTCAGCAGAACGAAAAAAAGACACAGTCATACTACAGCTGGCAGGTACCTGCTGCGTTCCTTTTCCATGAACTCTTTGATCCAATCTGTGTCTGCCAGTTCTTCCGCCGCCCGAGCAATGGGGGATTCTTCCGCATAGAGGTCAAATTCTGTCTGTTTTTCCTCAAGCCTTGACAGAACGACCTCGTCAACCGTGTCATCGCATAGCAGGTGATGAACCTGTACGTTGCGAACCTGCCCCATTCTCCATGAGCGTGAGATGGCCTGGTTCATGAGGGACGGCTTGATCTGTGGTTCACAGAATATCACTATGCTGGCAGCCTGTATGTTTAACCCGGTTCCGCCCGCCTGTACCTGGCAAGCCAGAACGCTGCCTTCCGGAGCCCGAAAAAAACGATCCACTATTTCCTGTCTCTCAGAAGATGCGGTGTCCCCTGTAATGACGCCGACGCACCTTTCTTTCAGCCATTCGGAAGCCTTGTGAATTGTCTCCCGGAAATAAGAATACAGAATGACTTTTCTTCCCGCGGACTTTGCTTCCATACATAGTTCCATAAGACGCTGCGCTTTGGAGGAGGTTTCCATGTCTTCCTGAAGAAATCCGACTCTTCTGGCGCCGGTGAAGTTTCTGTCAAGAATCTGTGCCGCGTATTCGTCGCGGTCCTCCTGTGTCATTGCGCACCACTCTTCCTTCATTTCCACGGGCGGAAGTTCCTGAAGCACGTCTTTTCGTCGACGCCGAAGGTATACCGGCGAGATAAGGCTGCCAAACTCCTGCGTGTGGGACAGAGCCGCAGCTTCCCTGACCTGCGGGGCAAGATCCGGACGTATGAAGTCAATCAGGCTGCACATTTCCATGACATGGTTTTCCAGCGGCGTCCCTGTCATCAGAAGAATCCTCGCTGCTTCGTCGTCCATCATGCGGATATGACGCGTCCGCATGGCGCGTGGGTTTTTGATGTAATGGGCTTCATCAACAACCAGCATGGAAATGTCTGTTTTGTCGTTGATCCTGTCTATGATCCGTTTTACGATTTCATAATTTGTCACTGCTATGCCGCCTGATGTTAGCCATTTTTCAAATTCCAGCTCCTTGTTTTTGCCGTGTATCAGGTATGCGGGAATGGAACTGAATTTTCGGATTTCCCTCATCCAGTTAATCAGAACCCCGGCAGGGCATATAACCAGGAATCTGCTGACAGGAAGCGGAGCGTCATCCTTTTCCGGCATACCTTTGTCCGTTTTCTGTGCGTTGTTTTTTTCTGACGCATACATATGTGACATCGCCGCAATTGCCTGTATGGTCTTTCCAAGACCCATGTCGTCTCCCAGCAGAACCCGCTTCTGATGAAGGATATACTTTACCCCGAATTTCTGATAAGCGCGCAGGCTGCCGCGGAAGCATTCCATGTGAAGGTCAATCTCATCAACCGCCATGGCAAGTTCTGCGGGAATCAACCCGCGCATGGAAGATACTCCTGGGAAAGTGCCGGAGTCTGCGGGGAATTGCTTTCCTGACAGTTCCTCAAGGAGAATATAATACTCAGCGCTATGCTGCTCGAAATCTTTCCGGGCGTCCTCCTGGCTCAGGCGGTCCAGCTCGTGGAACCGCCCGTGCAGCATTCCGGCCCGTTCATACAGGGAGGACGAGGCAAAGCGTGTCAGCTTTTCGATTGCCTCCAGTGTAGTTTCCTTTGCCTTTCGCCCTGAAAACAGCCATTTCAGCCTGTTATTGAGGCGGATCGCCGGCAGTATTCCCGTCACCTGGCTGTGGTACGCTTCCCGCACAGGGAATGCGTCTTTGGTAATTTCACGGCTCATGCGGCAGACGGCAGCCGCATGGATCAGTTTTTCGTTCTGCTCATTTTCTACCCCAAGAGACAGACGAACCGTCTTGTGCTTTATGATCTGCTGACGGAAAGAAGCGATCGCCGTGCGGATGGAGGATACCTGCTTTTCGCCAACTCCATTCACTGCCAGAAGGGTTTCGTCATCTGCCCTGGTGAGATCTTCAAGTGTCTTGTACCCGGCCTCTTCCATTTGCTGTACGCGGATCCCGGCCTTTGACTGGCTCAGGGCTTCCACGGGGATCCGGACAAGAGATTCCTCTGCCTGGTATTCAAGCATTTCCCTGGCGGCGAGGCGTACAGCCTCCTCTCTTTCATTCATCTTGCCCGGCATCGCAGACAACGCCTCGTCAAGCGCTGTGACAAGGGATGAGAGCATATTCACTTCTGTAAAATTAATCCGGTTCATGGTGAGCATCCCTTCAGATCACCCTTCAGGTTCTTTCCGTCCTTTCCCGGATCCGGTATCGGCCTTGACTGTATCTCACAGTACCCGAGTCTGGTCATCACCGCAGTTTTCATGGTTCCTTTCATGGCTGTTCTTCCTTTCAAAACGATATAAACACAATCCCGATGATCTGATAATCTGCCCAATTCCCTCTTGATTATTATAGCGTTCACACTCGAGTTACACCACTTGTTTTCACAAGTGTGTCTGTAAAAAGAAGCCTCCGGCAGGATGCCACGACTTGAATATTTCTGTTATCCGGATATGCGCAACGGTATTTATGGATATATAATAGCATCAGAGATTCCTAAGGAGGTTCGCAATGGATTTTTCTGCACCGGAAACGAGCACTCTGTTTCAGGAAGTGGCGGCGAAGGATCTCAGGGACGGTTATGAATATCTGGAACTGCTGCACCGGCAGAACGGGAAACAGACACAGAGCTTTACCGATTTTTCTGTATATCTCGAAGCGAAAGCCAGGGAAAGGGGAATTCCGATTCATGGGCAGTTTGAGCTGACACCGCTCTGTAATTTTAACTGTGGCATGTGCTATGTTCATCTGAATGAGAAGCAGTTTCATGGTTCCTCATTGTTGACGATTGAACAATGGAAAGGGTTGATGCATCAGGCATTTGAAAACGGGATGTTCCAGGCGACGCTGACCGGAGGAGAATGTCTTACATACCCGGGGTTTGAAGAGCTCTATCTTTATCTGCACAGCCTGGGCTGCCAGGTGGACGTTCTGACAAATGGAAGTTTGCTGGACGAGAACAGGATCCGCTTTTTCAGGGAGCATCCTCCGGCACTCATTCAGATAACGCTGTACGGCGAAAACGAGGATGTATATGAGCGGGTTACGGGCCGCCGGCTTTTTCATACCGTGTGGGAACAGATCCGGCAGGTGAAGGACGCGGGACTCCCGTTGATCATCAGCATAACGCCGAATCGCGTCCTGGGGGAAGATGTTTTTGAGACGATACGTTTGGCACTCGGCATCACGAAGAACATTTTTATCAATACCTCCCTGTTTGTGCCGCCGGGAAAACGACGTGCAGAAGCTTATGAGGATCCAGGTGTAGAATACTATACGGAAATACTGCGCTTTGCGAAGAAATTGAAGGGAATTCCGTTAGAGGAGTGTCCGAAAGAGGAAATACCAGAGCCCGGCGGCCCCTGCCATATCTGTGAAGAGCGTGGTCTGGAGTGCGGAGGCGGAAGGTCCGGATTCGTGATCAACTGGAAAGGGGAGATGCTGATCTGTAACCGGATGGAACCCAGGAGTTTTCCACTCAGCGATGGATTTGAAAACGCTTGGAGAAAGATTCATGAGGCAGCGGAGAACTGGCCGCATGTACCGGAGTGCCGGGACTGTGCCTATGAAAAAGTTTGCGGGAAATGTGCAGCAGACGTCTTGAAATATTCAGAGGCGGGAAAGCAGCCAAAAGGATTGTGTGAAAGAACAAAATATATGGTCAGCCGGGGTGTGCTGCCCATGCCGACGTGTGAATAGTGAAAGAGCTACTATTATTATGGAGGCCAAAATGAAGGAAGAAATGAAAGTTGAAAAGCAGAAGTATGTTTCTCCAAAAATGAAAAAGCTGGAATTTGACTATGAGGATGTCATTTTAATGTCTGCAGGCAATGGGGATGTCGGTCAAGGTCGTGGGCGAGGCGGCGGCTGCGACGGTGTTCCGTATCATCGAAATGCAAGGACTTTCAGCTCCGGGCGATTCAGCAACTGTTAAGTGGACAGGAAATAGAAAGTCTGCGGAAGGTGCTGAGCTTTCCGCAGACTTTGTTAGATTCGGCTGGGAAAGGAGTAAGTGGGCATGAAAGCTTCTACCGGTTTTATTCTCAGGAATCTTGCAGGAGAATATGTTGTTATGCCTGCAGGAGACAACATCGGCGCATTCGGCGGGGCGATACTGATGAATGAACTGTCGGCTTTTGTATGGGAACAGCTGAAGGTTTCCGTTTCACGCGATGAACTGCTGGCGAGAATTCTGGATCGATATGAGGTCGAAGAAAAGACAGCGGCTGCAGATCTTGACGCTTTGCTGGCGGAAATGAAGCGGATGGGGATCATAGAAGAATGACTGCGATGGATATGCCTGTATGCCTGAGCAAAGTCCTGCCGTATGCCGCGGCTTCGGCTTCATCCTGGTTCTGTACCTGCTGAGAGATAAGAAGCTTTGCCAGGCTGTGATCGGATGTTGCTGTCTATTTTTTTCCACCAGACCTGCTATTCCAGGAGTACCCAATTATCGCTCCGACAATACCGCCGATAATATGTGTCAGCTGTGAGATATCATCTTTTACAAAGATGCCCTCATATATCTGCTGCCCAATGAAAATAACTGCGATCAGGATGAATGTCAGCGGGATCTCCCCTTCACTGAATCCGGTAAACGACATCAGGATAATAAATGCAAAAACCACGCCGCTGGCCCCGCACAAAGCTACATGCGGGAAAAAAATGAAATTGGCCACTGCTGTGACTACTGCCGTAATCAGGATCACCTTGATCAGTGAAGTGGAGCCATACTTCTCTTCCAGCATCGGACCGAGAAGCAGAATGTATGTCGCATTCCCCAAGAAATGTGCCCATCCCGAGTGTCCAAGCACGTGCGTGAAGAACCGGATATATGTCAGCGGAGAAAGCAGCGAGGAACGATATGTGGAAAAAAGCTGCTTCGTACTGGAACCGCCCGTAAGTATCCCCAACAACGTGACAACGAACATCAACGCCACAAAAGTAATGACGACTGGAGCGTTGATCACAATTCTCATCCTATGCTTCATCAAATAACCTCCAACTTATCGTAGAAATGTCCTACTTGCGGGTACCGGAGCTTTTCTTTGTTCCAAATATCTGTATGTTCATATGATAATCCCTTCCAGATGGTCTGCACCAGTTCCTTGTATATCCGTGTACGTGAATCCATTTATCATTCCATCCCAGGTTTTGGAGGATCAGGATCCTTCATCCGCATCTGGATTACTTCCTGATCCAGTCCCTCGCCGATCACGATCCATACTTCCTGACCGGTCTGGCATTCTTTCACCGTCACTCCCGACCTGGACGCGTTCAGCTCATGCCATTTCCCGTCCTCAAAATGAAATCCTTTAATCCTCATAATATCGCCAACGGACCTGTCCTGAAGAAGCGATACTGCCTTTTTCTCCATCTGCGCAACTGAGATAGGCATGTTCATGAAACACAGGGACGAAAAGCCGTGTTCTTTCTCCAGCGGAAGCTTGATATGGTCAGAAAGGCGGTGTCCGCAGCATAGGATCCTTTCATAGTCTTCCACAGTAAGCTGTCCCCAGTCCTTTGCAAGGATATCCCCGTTTTCATACCGGCAGTCGCACCCGAACTCCTGCATGATTCCGTTTATGAACGGAGCCACATCTCTTCTTTCTGAAGCTGGCACTTCCTGAACATGGCTCAGGACAAGAATCCCGGCCTGCGCAGTCTGCGACATGAAAAAGTACCTTGCTGCCCTGGAAAGACTGCCCTCCATCGTATGAAGGTCCATGATGGCTATGACGTTCCCGATCTCATACCACCTGTCAAGCGGCTCGTCATGCAGGACATCGAAAAACTCATCAACGTCATAGATTCCGGAAGGCTCTACGATCACACGGTCAAAGCCCTGCATCCCCATTGCGATCAGCTTTGTCCGAAACCGCCTTACATGGCAGTCATGATCACAGCCGCCGGCAACTGTCTCAACCTCAAATGCATCATCCTCAATATCCTCCAGGAGAAGCGCATCCACATTGACGGCGCCAAGGTCATTTTCCAGAACTGCGATCCTCTCTCCCCTGCTTTTCAGGTATTTCACATACTGCAGGATGAAGGTTGTCTTTCCGGATCCGAGAAATCCGGTAATCAAGTCTACTTTGATCATTGGTGGATATTCCTCTTTGCTTTTTTATTTTGTGGTGACATACTCCCACCACTTTCGCTTCGCTGAGAAGTGGGGGCTTCTTGTTCGACAGAACGTGGGAATCCCCCTTGCTTTAATCGAGCAGGCAACTTGAACATACGCATAATTCATTGCTGGATTGCGTACAATACCTTTGCATCTGCCGCATTATAGACAGATGCATCTATTCCTTACTCATAGGGCTATTTCCAACATATCCAGAAGCCTTACAAAGGTATCCTGGCCATCAAGGCATGTATCTGTAAGCCAGCCTTTCTCGTTTCTCCATTCCTTCAATCCCCTGTAATAGAAGTTTTTCCTGGAATCTTCTATGATGAACGGGATCACATTATGCCGCAGGCACTCCTTTAGCGCAATAAGCCTTCCCACGCGTCCGTTTCCGTCCTGAAATGGATGGATATGCTCAAACTCAGCATGAAGTGCAATTATATCCTCTACAGTCACATTTTCTTTGGCATTGTATTCTTCCAGGAGTTCTTTCATACGGGCATGTACTTCCGAAGGCTTCGCAGTATCTCTGCCTCCGACCACATTTGCCCTCTTCTTGTAATCGCCCACGGCAAACCAGCTCAGAGTGGAATCCTTCGTGTCGTGTTTTAAGATATAATGCAGGTGTTTGATGATCTCTTCGGTAAGGACTTCCTCCGCAGTGTCGATCACATAATCAATAGCCCGGAAATGATGAACGGTCTCCAAAATATCGTCTACCGGTACTCCGTCACCAACATCTATCGTGTTTGTCTCAAATATAAGACGGGTCTGGTCCTCAGACAGCCTGCTTCCTTCGATATGGTTGGAATTATACGTCATCCGGACCTGGAGTTCATGGTAAAGGCCTCCGGAAAGCTTCACTTCTTTCTCTTCACGGAGCAGCTGCAGGATCTTATTATCTGAAACTTCCCGCATTAGTACTGCCGGATCTTTTCCCAGGTAATCTGCAATCTTTTGCATGCTTCGCTTTGAAAGTTTTTCACCCTTTGCGATCTTTGCAATCGTTCTGGTGGAAATACCAAGCCTAAGAGTCAGATCGGTCTTCCCGATACCTTTTTCTTTTAATGCATTCTCCAAGCCTTCATATGATATCATATACGCTTACCTCACAATGATCTTTACATATTTTATCGTTTTGTATATAAAATGTAAAGAATCAAGGCGCATCCGAGCAATAAAAGTAAAGATTACGATATACACACAGGCGCCGGGCCTTACAGCCCGGCGTCTTTATTACGGGCAGTATGCCCGGAAAATCACATCCCTCACAAATGTTGATGGTTCTTTGATTCTGTCTTAATGATCTGCCAGACAGTAAATCTGATACATGTCCTCCTCCTGCAGCTTCTTCACAGAGCCCTGTGGCCCTCCGCAGGCAGCAAAGCAGCGTTTCGCCATCTCCCTCTTCTGCTCATCTGTCGGAGAAACACCAAGTTCTGAAAGGGAAGTCGGCATTCCGATGCTTCTGTAGAAGTCCTCCTGAGCCTGAATTCCTTTCATGACAGTCTCTTCCGTATCTGCTCCGGGCATCACTCCATGGACACGGATTGCAAAGTTTACGAACCTGTCCGGTGCGTCCTTCCAGACATACCTGGCCCAGCTTCCCCAGACTGCTGCAAGTCCGGCACCATGGGCGACGTCGAACATCCCCCCGACCTCGTGCTCCAGCTGGTGGCAGGACCAGTCGCCACCATCCGTCCCAATCCCGGTCAGACCGTTGTGGGCCAGACTCCCGGACCACATCATCTCAGAACGCGACTCGTAGTTCTTCGGCTCCTCATGCAGGATCTTCGCGTGCTTCATGACAACGCGCATCAGGCCTTCCGCAATCGCGTCCGTAATCTCCATCGTTTCGATACAGGTAAAATACCGCTCCATCGTATGCATCATGATGTCGGTCGCACCGCTCATCGTCTGGTAGTCCGGAAGCGTCATTGTCAGCTCCGGATCCATCACCGCAAACTTCGGTCTCCCAAAGTCCGTCCCGAAAGCCCGTTTAGAATCTGTTTTGTCATTTGTAATCACGGAACCGTCACTGGTCTCACTTCCGGCGGCTGCAATGGTAAGAATGGATCCTACCGGATAACAGGACTTTGCCTGGCGTGTATGCTCATAGAAATCCCAGACATCCCCGTCATCAGCAAGGCCGTAGGAGATTGCCTTCGCCGTGTCGATGACACTCCCGCCACCAACAGCGAGAATAAAATCCACCCCTTCTTTCCTGGCAAGGTCGATTCCCTCGTACACCTTTGAAAGGCGCGGATTCGGAACGACTCCGCCAAGTTCACAGTGACTGATTCCTGCCTCATCCATTTTCTTCAGCACACGCTCCAGTAGTCCGGAGCGTACTACGGAACCACTTCCGTATACAACCAGCGTCTTCCTGCTGCCCTGCTCCTTCAGAAGCTCGCCGATCCGATCGCTTGACCCTTTCCCAAACACGATTTTTGTCGGCGTGTAAAAATCAAAACCCAGTGCCATATAGGACTCCTTTCTACTCTGTACGTTTACTTGTTCGCTGGGAAGATTGCTCATGGCATAGTACGTCCGAAGAGATTCCTCATCCGGATGGTCAGTCTTTTTGTCTGCTTCCTCATAGGCAATACCATTGTTATCCAGTCACTTTAGCGCTTTTTACATGTAGAGCACCTGCTGTAGCAATATACTTTGAGCATGGCCCCATCCAATGTACTCTTCCCATTTTTGGAACATCCCACCACGATGTTTTTGTTGCCGATGACCATCTCCTTTGTCACTTCTATTGTCTTCTTCGTTACCAGTAAACATGTTTTCAAATCCTCTGCCTGGAAGTGCCTGCAACATTGTAAAACAGAACACCGCCGATCACGATTGCGGCTCCGATCAGTGCCAATCTTCCAATCTTCTCTCCGTAAAACACTGCGACCAGGATGGGATTCAGAATCGGTTCAATCGCATTGATGACAGATGCCGTGACAGGATCCGTATATCTGGTTCCGATGGAAAACAGGATATACGCCAGTCCAACCTGAACTGTCCCAAGAACAAAAACTGCAGTCAGAATCAATGCCGTGAACTGCGTCTCCTTCAGCACAAACGGTGATAGAAAAGCGCCACACATCAGCTGGCCGAAAAACATGGATGAAAGAGCGTCTCCTCTCTCAAACTGGTTAAGCATGAAGACGCCGGCATAGAAAACTCCAGACAGCAGCGCAGTCAGATCGCCCAGGATATTTCCTGTTGAAATGCCTTCAAAGAAGAAGCATACAATCCCGGCAAGAACAATCAGGGTTGCAATGCCTTCTGTCCGGTCAGGCTTCTTCCCAAAGAACATAAACATTAATATGATGATCCAGACCGGAGCCGTATACTGTAGTACAATCGCATTTCCCGCAGAGGTCAGTTTATTTGCTATGGTGTAGAATGTCGTGACGCCTGCCATACTCATCGCGCCGATCAGAACCGTAAGATTCCATTTCAGCTTATGATGCGTGATCAGGATATACATTCCGATCACACAGCTCGCAATCAGGTTTCTGACACCGTTAATTGCCAGCGGGTTCCATGGAATCAGCTTGATCAGAACCCCACCTGTCGAAAAACACAGAGACGCACCAAGCATCGTAAGTATTCCTGTTACACGGGATTGCTTGTTCATATCCTCCACATCATTTCGTTATCACTGAAACAGCGCATGGCATGCGCCCGTCCACTACATGATATTCCGCCCCGGCATATCCTTTTTCCTCAAAGAACTTCTTGTACGAATCAAGGTCAAACTGCCTCTTGAAATCCGCCCCGAGCAGGGTAATAAGCTTTACTGCTGCAGTCCCGGTTCCTTTGGACATATTAATATAAGTTGGGATAATGATCTTTCCGCCAGGCTTCACGACACGCTCCAGCTCATGCAGTGCTTTCTCCGGCTCCGGGAGTAGATGGATGACATTTCCTGCCACCACTTTATCGAAACGCTCATCCTTGCATTTCAGATTCGTGATGTCTGCTTTCCTGAAGGCTACATTCCCATATTTCCTGCACTTCTTTTCAGCCTGTCGTAGCATTCCGGTTGAAAAATCCGTAGCGATCAGCCGTCTGCATTTCGGCGCAAGATACTGCGTGATCGCTCCTGTCCCGCATGCGCATTCCAGGACAATATCAGTGGGTTCTATCAACTCTGCGACCTTTTTGCCTGTGCCTCTGTAAACCTTCCCGTTATATACACTTTCGAACAGATCATATAATGGCGACACCTTATCCCAGAACATTGCCTCGCATCCTTTCTGTCCGGCTTATCACCCACGCAAATGCCTTTGCAGTTCTGCAAACGGCTGCAGCCGGTGCAAAACAAGCCCCATATGCTTCATAATAGTATGACATGGTTCTTTACTGCACTGCCGTTCCCTATGTACCTTCCTCTATGATACCATTCGCAGATTTCTTTTTCTACGTCTTCAGCATCAAAGCAAAAGATCCTGACCACAGTTGTCATCCTGCCAGAGCGTAGCACGCATAAGATCCGCAAAACCTATGCAAGCATTCTTCTGAGCAACCATGTGGACGACAGGCTGATCACAGCGCAGATGGGGCATACCGACATCGCCACAACCCAGGGAAGCTACTATTTCAATCGGAATTCTGAGGACAAGAACAAACAGGTAATATCCAGCGTAATCAACTTTTGAGCCCTATTATACGCACTTTATGTACGATTAATGAATAATGGGTTCTAAAACCGATTTGAGACAGGTTGAGACAAATATGAACAAGGTGGATTTTTGCAAAGAAAAACCCTGCATGCTCAGCTTATCACCTTGCAAACAGGGCTTTTCCGTGCGGAAGAAGAGACTTGAACTCTCACGACCTTGCGATCACAGGCACCTGAAGCCTGCGCGTCTGCCTATTCCGCCACTTCCGCGAACAGTGAATCTTTCAACTCACGAACAGTATAATATCAATTCAGCGTCCTGCTGTCAACCACTTTTATCATTTTTATTCGCATGCTTTGGCGACATCCGAAACGCCTGCAGAGCAGTCTCACATACACGGCCCGGCTTGAATCAGCACTCCGCTTCGGCCTCGCAATGACGGAAGGCAATCCGGAGCAAATCCATAGGAGCTGACTGAGCCCGGCCAGATGCGTGCGCGCGCGAGCCGACCTGCGCTTCTATGGGAGGCGGAGCGCGCTGCAAATTGCATCGCAGGCGGGCGAAGGGAAGCGACGTGTTTGCGAGGATGCCTTCCGGCTTAAGAGGCCGCCGTTGATCAGCACCCTGCTTCGGCCTCGCAATGACGGAAGGCAATCCGTCATCTTAAGAAACCGATCCAATGAAAAAAGAGCTATCGCATCTCCCAGCGATAGCTCCTCCCAATCAGCTATTGAAATAATCCAGAATATCCGGCAGAACTTCATCTACTTTATCATTCTCGACCTGGCAGGTACCGGCGTTTTTGTGTCCGCCGCCGCCATATTTCAGACAGATATCCGCAATATTCTTGTCGACATCCGGCGTATCCTTGAAGATCGACTTTCCGATCATGACAGCCGTATTCTGTTTCCGGAATCCCCATGCGATATGAATGGAGAAATATGCATCCGGGTACATCGTGTAGATCAGGAAACGGTTGCCGGTATAGATCACATCCTGGTCTCTCAGGTCTACAATCACGCAGCGTCCTTCCTGATGGGAAACCGCCTTGAGCTGTTCCCAGAATTTCTCCTGCTGCTCAAAGTACAGATCTACCCTCTCCTTGACATCCGGCAGCTGCAATACATCCTCAACCGAATGATCCAGACAATAATCAATCAGCTCCATCATCAGCTGATAGTTGGAGATGCGGAAGTCATGGAATCTTCCCAGTCCGGTTCTGGCGTCCATAATGAAGTTCATCAGGACCCAGCCCTGCGGATTCTTCACCTCATCCATCGTAAAGTCCGCAGAATCTCCCTTATCGACCGCCCACATGATCTCATCGGAGATCCGCTTCAGGTTGTCATCCTTCTTGTAATAATTATAGACAACGCGGGCAGCGCTCTTCGCGTCCTTCTCAATAATCCATTTTCCATCCTTTACTGCATCGGAGTTTCTGGACAGTTCGGATTCATGATGGTCGAAGCACATACCGACTCTCGGGTCGTACGGAAGATTCGTCGTAATATCATTCTCACAAAGCTCGACTTTCCCGTCCTGCACATCCTTCGGATGGACAAACTTGATCTCCTCTATCAGACCGAGCTCCTTCAGGATCATCGCGCATACAAGTCCGTCAAAATCACTTCTCGTCACCAGTCTCATCATGATTCCGCACTCCTTTCCGTTATCCCGCAGCAGCCTGCAGAACATTCAGCGCAAGTTGTTTCTCCTGCGTATAACGATAATAAAATACCTGTCTCTTTCCCCAGCCTCTCGGATCCTTCCAGCGGTAATCATACAGCTTTTCCAGGAATTCCTTGTTCGGCATACTGTCGTTCAGCTTTGCCGCGACAACAGCCTGTGCGGCAACCAAAGAGCCCTCCTGAATCGCATAGCTGAACACAGCTCCGCGAATCACATAGGGGCGGGTTGAAAGGTGAATACCTTTGGCAGAAAGATAATTCTCCGCAGGCTTGTAATATGCTTCCTCCGCATACTTGTCCTGCATGGAAGAAAACTTATCCGGATCGGCATTGTAACAAGCTGCCCATGCGTCATACAGTTTCTTATTATTGATCAGGGATGAAGATCCCGGGTTGATCCCCAGGAACGGCTCAAATCCCTTGAAAAATACCGGATCTGCAGTGTAGCAGTACTTCAGGAACGGAATCAGCGCATAACGATAGTCAAACTGGTACTTGCCGCAGGCTTTCCCGTGGTCACCGCCGGTCTGCGCATACCCGACATTTCCTGATTCGAATTTTGTAAAGAACAGGATGTCAGACGGATTCCCAAGCGCTCCGGCTTCACGAAGACGCTTTGTCATGGTTTCATCATATACGCCGTTCGCGTTGAAGTAATACTTCTGTCCGTCAATGATCTGCTCACCCGTCACAATTCCGGACACCGCTGTCTGGTAATACTTTTTCTTATCGACAAGGAAGAATCCCTCCTGGATAATTCCTTTCTTCGACAGATAATACCGTTTTCCGTCAATGGTTCTCCACCCTTTTTTGGTAACCTGAACTCCATTCAGCTTGAAGAAACGGTATTTTCCTCCGGCATAGAACAATCCGCTCAGCCGAAGGCCTGTTGAGCTGAAAAAGTAATGCTTGCGGCCGATCTTCCTGTAGCCGGTTACAGGGCGCTTTTTGTAAAAATAGTAAACTCCGTGATCGGACTTCACCCAGCCGCTGATAAAGTTCTTTTTCGCAAATCCTTTTGCGTTATAGAACACGCCATTTACGAACTGATTCAGATAGCGGGTACCATTGCCGTCAACATAGCACTTTCCCACTCTGCAGTTTCGAATCAGCGCGCCGGTGGACGTATCGTAAGCGTAAAACAATCCACCCTTCTCCACCCAGCGGAAGGTTCCCTTCACCGTATAGTCTGCCGCAAATGCGCTCACGGACAGCAGAAGAACCGTTACAATCGTGAGCAGCATCGTCCGAATTACATTTCGTGTCATAATCATCTCTCCCTCGCAGACAGAATCTCAATCAACTGCAGAGATATTATAACACAATTATTACAAAGATGTTAATAATATTATATTGTATTGTATTATTTATCGCGCCAGATGATTCTTCCCTTATCAAGATCATACGGAGACAGTTCAATTGTCACCTTATCTCCCGGAAGAATCCGGATATAGTTCATACGAAGCTTCCCGCTGATATGAGCGAGCACCACATGCTTGTTCTGCAGCTCTACACGGAACATCGCATTCGGCAGCTTCTCAAGTACTTTACCCTCTACCTCAATCACGTCTGACTTGGACATATATTCACCTCTTCTCCTTCTGAAGATCCTGATACAGTTTCAGCACATGCACAAGGTCGCTGTTTTGGGAAACCCGCTGCAGTTTCTCCCGCACCTCGTTGGGAAGATTCCCGATCCTGCGGATATGCTTTTGATTCTTTTTTTTGGGTTTTTCCAGTGTCCGTGTCCGTCCATCCGCCAGGAGGACCATGCTGCCTTCTTCCGCAACAACGGCATAGACACTGTCCTTATCGTGTCCCGCCAGGGATACCGCCAGCTGATTCATACCGTTTCACCCGTTAATCATGCGTCCTGGAAAGGATCTCCGGCTCACCATCCGTAATCAGAATGGTATTCTCGTAATGCGCTGCAGGCTTTCGATCCCTGGTCACAACGGTCCAGTTATCATCCAGCCAGTCCACTTCCCAGGTCCCCTCACTGATCATAGGCTCAATCGCAAGCGTCATTCCTGCCACAAGACGAAGCCCTCTGGACTTCATGCGGTAATTCGGTACCTGCGGATCCTCATGCATCTGCCGTCCGATCCCATGTCCGACAAGGTCTCTGATCACACCATATCCGCGGCTTTCACAGTAGTCCCCGATCGCATTTCCGATCTCATGCAGATGATGCCCGGCTTTGGCATACCGGATTCCTTCAAAGAAAGCTGCCCTGGTGACTTCGATCAGCTTTTTTTCAGATTCCGCAATCTCACCAACTGGATAGGTCCTGGCGGCGTCCGAATGATATCCCTCCAGGATCAGGCCGCAGTCAAGGGAGATGATGTCCCCTTCCTTCAGGATCCTCTCTTTTTTCGGGATTCCGTGTACAACCTCCTCGTTCACCGAAGTGCACACCGCCGCAGGATACCCTTCATAATTCAGGAAATTCGGAATCCCTCCCTGTTCCTTGATCAGCGCTCTTGCAGCCTGATCAATTTCCCAGGTCGAAATTCCCGGACGTATCATTTTTTCCAGAGCGTCAAATACTTTTTCCAGACGATGATTTGACTCCCTCATCAACTCGATTTCTCTTTTCGTCTTAACTGTTACTGCCATATCTACCGCCTGCTGTCATTCCAATATGGAGCAGATATCAGAAAATACCGTGTCCATTTCTCTGGTTCCATCAATTGAGTGAAGGACACCCTTCTCCCGATAATATTGAATCAACGGCTGTGTCTGTGAATGATAGACACCCAGTCTTTTCTGCACGGTTGCCGAATGGTCATCCTCCCGCAGAATCAGTTCACTTCCGCATACATCACAGATTCCGTCTGTCCGTGGCTTCCTATGAACAATATGGTAGGTCGCGCCGCATTTCGGACATGCCCTTCTGCCGCTCATCCTTTCCACAATATGATCATCCGGAACTTCAACGTCGATCGCGTAATCGATCCTGGCTCCCTGCTTTTCCAGCGCTTCTGTCAGTGCCTGTGCCTGCGGAATCGTACGTGGGAATCCATCCAGAATATATCCGTTCCTGCAGTCATCACGGCTGATCCGGTCAACGACCAGATCACACGTCACCTGATCCGGTACCAGAAGGCCTTTGTCCATGTATGATTTTGCACGCTGTCCCAGCGGTGTGTTATCACGAATATTTGCACGGAAGATATCTCCGGTAGAAATCTGCGGAATCGAATACTTTTCCGATATCCGTCTGGCCTGTGTCCCTTTTCCTGCTCCCGGAGCTCCTAACATAACAATTCTCATAGTCTCTCCTTTTGTATCTTTTATTCGTACGAACAACAAAGTGTGCCTTCGCCTTTACGCCGAAGACACACTCCAACTTGCGTCCAGTGAGGTGAGTCTTCAAAGGATCATCACTCACTCAGGAAACCCTTATAGTTACGCACAAGCATCTGCGATTCGATCTGTTCAATCGTCTCCAGAACAACACCGACAATAATGATCAGCGAAGTACCGCCAAAGGATACATCCGCGTTGAACACTCCGTTGAAGAAGATCGGAATGATCACGACAATCATCAGGCCGATTGCGCCGATAAAGATGATGTAGTTCAGAACCTTCTGCAGATAATCACTTGTGGGCTTGCCCGGACGGATACCAGGAATGAATCCACCCTGCTTCTTCAGGTTATCTGCAACTTCGATCGGATTGAAGGTAATCGAAGTATAGAAATATGCGAAGAAGATGCAAAGAGCGACGTACAGCGCCAGACCGATCATATAGATCGGACGGCTGAAATTGAACCAGTTATTCTGGTTCAGCATCCCAAAGATAACTGCCCATACTCCGGTAACATTTTTGCCTGTAAAGCTCATGATAATCGAAGGAATCGACATCAGCGAGGAAGCAAAGATGACTGGGATTACGCCTGCCGTATTGACCTTCAGCGGAATGTTGGAGGACTGTCCGGCCACCATTCTGCGGCCCTGCATTTTCTTGGCGTACTGCACCGGAATTCTTCTGACCGCAACGGTCAAAAGGATTGTCAGAACAACGGTAAGGAGAATGATTGCAGCAATGATTACAGCAGCCATTCCGCCTTTTGCAACGCTCTTTCCGGCAACAAACTGTGTCCACAATGTTGACAGATCCTGTGGAATACGGGAGAGGATGTTAATCAGAAGTACAATCGAAATCCCGTTTCCGATTCCGTTTTCCGTAATTCTTTCACCAATCCACATGACCAGCGCAGAACCTGCTGTCATGGCAAGGATAACGGTGAGAACACTGAAGAAGTTAAAATTACGGATCAGGCCGCTGCGGCCGAAGCCGATTGCCATGGCAGTACTCTCAAATACAGCCAGGCCAACGGTAAGATAACGTGTAATGGTCGTAATCTTCTTCCTTCCGTCTTCACCATCACGATGCATCTCTTCCAACGCGGGAATCGCGATGGACAGAAGCTCCATGATAATGCTGGAAGTAATGTACGGAGTTATGTTCAATGCGAACACTGACATACGCTCAAAGGACCCGCCTGTAAAAGCACTGAAGAAGCTGAACGCTCCGCTGTTCTGCTGGTCAAACCAGTTCTTGAAGTAGGAACTGTTCACACCCGGAACAGGGAGCTGTGATCCGAACCGGATCACAATCAGCATCAGGAATGTGAAAAACAGCTTCTTTCTGATGTCCTTTATCCGAAACATGTCCCGTAAAGTCTTTAACATCAGATCACCTCTGCTTTTCCACCCAATTCTTCAATCTTTGCCTTTGCCTGGGCACTGTAAGCGTTCACTGTTACGTTTACTTTTTTGGTGAGCGCACCGTTTGCAAGGACCTTAACGCCATCCTTCGCGTCACGGATAATGCCCTTCTCAAGAAGCGTCTCGACGGTGACATCCGCGCCATCTTCGAACTTCTCAAGGTCGGAGAGAGAGATCGTTTCAATCTGTGCTCTGCCAACGTTCTTGAAGCCTCTCTTCGGGAGTCTTCTGTACAGAGGCATCTGGCCGCCTTCAAAACCGATACGCGGCTGTCCGGATCTTGCCTTCTGACCTTTATGGCCCTTGCCTGCAGTCTTTCCGTTGCCCGAACCATGTCCGCGGCCCCTTCTGAAATTGTTGCTGCTGACGGAGCCCTCAGCGGACTTAAGATTCGCTAAATCCATTGTGATACCTCCTTTAGATCTCTTCCACTTTCACGAGATGGGAGATATGCGCGATCATTCCTCTGACTGCGCCATTATCCGGCATCTCTACCGTCTTGTTCAGCTTGCGAAGACCTAAAGCTTCCACTGTCTTTCTCTGCTTCGGAATCGCAGAGATCGGGGACTTCACAAGAGTGATTTTTAACTTACCAGCCATGTTCCTATCCCTCCTTATGCCAGAACCTCTTCTACGCTCTTACCACGCAGACGGGCGACATCCTCCGGACTCTTCAGGCTCTTAAGAGCCTCCATGGTCGCCAGGACAACGTTCTGCTTGTTGTTGGATCCAAGAGACTTTGTACGGATATTCCGTACACCAGCCATCTCGAGAACCATACGGGCCGGACCACCGGCGATGATACCGGTACCTTCCGGAGCCTTCTTCAGGAGCACCTGAGCGCCTCCGAACTTCCCGATATAATCATGCGGAATTGATGCAACCTCGTCAAGTACGATTGTGGTGAGGTGCTTCTGAGCATCCTCGCGGCCTTTGCGGATCGCGTCCGGAATTTCAGCTGCTTTTCCAAGGCCGACACCCACGTGACCGTTCTTGTCGCCAACAACGACCAGTGCAGTGAAACGCATGGTACGTCCACCCTTAACGGTCTTGGAAACACGCTTGATCGTAACGACCTGATCGCTCAACTCGAGGCCATTCGTATTAATGATCTCATGTCTCATAACTGTCTCCTCCTTAGAACTTCAGTCCGGCTTCTCTTGCTGCATCCGCGAGTGCCTGAACTTTGCCGTGATAGATATAACCCGCACGGTCGAACACAACCTCCTCGATGCCCTTCTCAAGGGCTCTCTTGGCGATCATGGTGCCGACTGCCTTCGCTGCTTCGACGTCATCCGTCTTCTGAAGATCAGCCTTCACGTCCTTCTGAAGAGTATTTGCACTGACAAGTGTAACACCTTTTTCATCATCAATGATCTGCGCATACATGTTCTTATTGCTGCGGAACACTGCAAGACGCGGTCTGAGAGCGGTGCCTGCCAGCCTGTGACGGATTCTTCTGTGCTTGTCCACGCGAATCCTGGCTCTTGATTCTTTACTGACCATTCTTCAAACACCTCCCTGATTATTTACCGGTCTTACCGACCTTACGCCTGATGATCTCATAGTCATACTTGATACCCTTGCCCTTATACGGTTCCGGTCCTCTCTTCTCACGGATCTGTGCCGCATACTGGCCGACCTTTTCCTTATCGATTCCGCTGACAATGACCTTATTGCCATCTACAGCTGTCTCGATTCCTTCCGGATCTTCCATCTCGATCGGATGAGAGTATCCAAGGTTCAGGGTGAGCTTCTTGCCGCTCTTGGCAGCTCTGTAACCTACACCGTTGATCTCAAGCGTCTTCTTATATCCATCACTGACTCCGGTGACCATGTTCTGCAGAAGCGAACGGGTCAGTCCGTGCAGAGATTTTTCTCTCTTCAGATCATTTGGTCTCTCGACGAGAATCTCATTGACTTTCACAGTCTTCTCATCGACTTCCTTCTCGACTTCCTGAACGGTGATCTTCATCTCGGGAGCAAACTGTCTTGTAAGCTCTCCCTTAGCACCCTTGACGGTAACAACATTACCGTCCTTGACATCCACGGTCACACCGGCCGGGATGACAACAGGCATTCTGCCAATTCTTGACATGCCTTTTTCCTCCTTACTTAGATTCTCGGAAGGCGGTTCACATTCGACGAATCGCCTGTGCCTGCCCTCTGTTTTCAGTAAAACCTTTTACCACACAAATGCAAGAACTTCGCCGCCGACATGAAGCTTTCTTGCCTGCTTGTCGGTGATGACGCCCTGGTTGGTGGAAACGATCGCGATTCCCAGTCCGCCAAGAACCTTGGGCATCTCGTCGCTGCCTGCATAAACACGAAGACCCGGCTTCGAAATTCTCTTAATCCCGGAGATGATCTTCTCATTCTTATCCTTACCATACTTCAGGGTTACGTGAATCATCTGTCCCACACCCTCTCCGGTAAGTTCATACTTCGCGATATAGCCCTCATCCAGAAGAATATTCGCGATCGCGATCTTCATCTTGGAGACCGGAATATCAACTGTGTCGTGCTTCGCCGCATTCGCATTGCGGATTCTTGTAAGCATATCCGCAATCGGATCATTCATTGCCATGTTAGTTTCCTCCAAATTTAAAGACTTGACATGTTTTGTTGATTACCAGCTGGCCTTCTTCACACCCGGAATCTCACCCTTGTAAGCGAGCTCACGGAAGCAGATCCTGCAGATCCCGTACTTCCTGAGAACGGAATGAGGACGGCCGCAGATGTTGCAGCGGGTATAAGCTCTAGTAGAGAACTTGGGCTTGCGCGCCTGCTTGATCTTCATCGATGTTTTTGCCATGAGTACTTCCTCCTGATTTACTTCGAGAACGGCATATTGAACAGCTTCAGCAGTTCACGTGCCTCTTCGTCCGTCTTTGCAGTGGTAACAAAGATGATATCCATACCTCTGACCTTATCGACCTTATCGTACTCGACCTCGGGGAAGATCAGCTGCTCCTTGATGCCCAGTGCATAATTGCCACGTCCGTCAAATGCATTCGGGTTGACTCCTCTGAAGTCACGAACACGGGGAAGTGCCAGGTTGATCAGGCGATCGACGAATTCATACATCCGGTCTCCGCGGAGCGTAACCTTGCATCCGATCGGCATTCCTTCACGAATCTTAAAGTTCGCAATAGAATTCTTCGCCTTTGTCTGTACCGGCTTCTGACCGGTTATGATCGTCATATCGTTCATGGCGCTCTCGAGAAGCTTCACGTTCTCCTTGGCTTCTCCGACACCCATGTTGACAACGACCTTGTCGAGCTTCGGAACCTGCATGATGTTCTTGTATTCAAACTTCTTGATCATGGCCGGAACGATCTCGCTCTTGTAGATATCCTTTAATCTTGCGCTCATAATCTTGGTTCACCTTGCCCTTTCTCAGTCAACCGCTTCGCCGGTCTTCTTCGCTACACGGACCTTCTTATCTCCGTCCAGCTTGAATCCGATTCTTGTCGGCTGTCCCTTGAACAGGAACATAACATTGGATGCATCAATATAAGCTTCCTTGCTGACGATGCCGCCCTGCGGAGCTCCTGCCGAAGGTTTCTGGTGCTTTGTCACCATATTGACACCTTCTACAAGGACTTTTCCGTCCTTAACCGCGAGGACCTTGCCTTCTCTGCCCTTGCTCTTGCCGGCAATTACTCTTACTGTATCTCCCGTTTTGATCTTATTCATAACCGCGCTCCTCCTTATAAGACTTCCGGAGCCAGCGAGACGATCTTCATAAACTTCTTCTCACGGAGCTCTCTTGCAACCGGTCCGAAGATACGGGTTCCGGTCGGTGTCTGGTCATCCTTGATGATGACTCCCGCGTTCTCATCAAAACGAATGTAGGAACCGTCTTTGCGGCGTGCGCCCTTCACTGTACGCACGACAACGGCCTTTACAACATCACCCTTCTTAACAACGCCTCCGGGTGTTGCGTCTTTGACGCTGCACACACAGATATCGCCGATCGAAGCGTATCTTCTGGTGGATCCGCCCATAACACGGATGACAAGGAGTTCCTTGGCACCGGTATTATCAGCAACTTTAAGTCTTGTTTCCTGCTGTACCATTCCAATCTCCTCCTGTTATTTCGCCCGCTCAACGACGCTGACCAGTCTCCATCTCTTGTCCTTGGACAGCGGACGGGTCTCCATAACCCTGACTGTGTCGCCTACATGAGCATCGTTGTTCTCGTCATGAGCCTTAAGCTTGTATGTCTTCTGAACGATCTTCTTGTACAGCGGATGTCTTACGTGATCTTCCACCGCGACAACAATCGTTTTATCCATCTTATCGCTGACCACGTGGCCGACACGGGTCTTCCTCAGATTTCTCTCTTCCACGATAACTCTCCTTTCCTAGCAGTATTCCAGATCACTCTGCGCTCTGGAGCACGGTCTGAATCCTCGCAATGTTGCGGCGGACTTCCTTGATCCGGCTCGTATTGTCCAGCTGATTCGTAGCATTCTGGAATCTCAGGTTGAAGAGTTCCTTCTTTGCAGACGTAAGCTCTTCCCTCAGTTCGACTGCTGTCTTTCCCTTCAGATTATCAACGTAATTCTTACTCTTCACTGTTATCACCGCCTTCTGCTTCCTGCCGTGCGATTACCTTGCACTTGCAGGGTAACTTGTGGCTAGCCAGACGAAGGGCTTCCTTCGCGACTTCCTCCGGGACACCCGCCATCTCGAACATAACTCTGCCCGGACGGACAACTGCGACCCAGTACTCCGTGGTACCTTTTCCGGAACCCATACGGGTCTCAGCCGGCTTTGCTGTTACAGGCTTATCCGGGAAGATCTTAATCCAGACCTTACCGCCACGCTTCGCATAACGCGTCATGGCAACACGGGCAGCCTCGATCTGTGTGGACTTAATCCAGCACGGCTCAGTGGCAACCAGTCCCCAGTCACCATAGGTGATGGTCGTACCGCGGTTTGCCTTACCGGCCATGGATCCGCGGAACTGCTTGCGGTGTTTTACTCTCTTCGGCATTAACATTATCTATCACTCCCTTCTCTCTTAGACGGAAGTACTTCGCCCTTGTAGATCCATACTTTGACGCCCAGCTTACCGTATGTTGTGTTTGCCTCGGCGAAGCCATAGTCGATGTCAGCTCTCAGTGTCTGCAGCGGAATCGTTCCCTCGGAGTAGAATTCCTTACGGGCGATATCCGCGCCGTTCAGACGGCCGGCGATTGCAGTCTTGATTCCCTTCGCTCCGAACTTCATGGTTCTTCCCATAGCGCCCTTCATGGCACGGCGGTAAGAAACACGGTTCTCAAGCTGTTCTGCAATGTTTCTTGCAACCAGAGTTGCATCCAGATCCGGTCTCTTGATCTCCTGGATATCCAGGATCACTTTCTTATCCGTAACCTGGCTCAGGGAATTCTTTGTCTTCTCGATCTCAGCACCGCCCTTGCCGATGATGATGCCCGGCTTAGCCGTGTAGATCGTAATCTTGACGCGGTCGGAGGCTCTCTCGATCTCGATCTTGGAAACACTTGCCTTCGACAGGTTCTTCATCAGGAACTGTCTGATCTTATAATCTTCCTTCAGGTTGGCTGCGAAATCGCCTTCTGCATACCATCTGGAATCCCAGTCAGCAATGATACCAACCCTCAGTCCATGCGGATTAACTTTCTGACCCATGATATCCTCCTTTACCTTTCGTTCAGCACTACGGTGATGTGGCTCATTCTCTTCTCGATCCTGTAAGCCCTTCCCTGTGCACGGGGTCTGATTCTCTTCATGATCGGTCCCCTGTTCGCGTAGCACTCTTCCACGTAGAGGTTGTCACGGTTCATACCGTTATTATTCTCTGCATTGGCAATCGCGCTCTTAAGAAGTTTTGCGATCACTTCAGAAGCATACCTCGGATTGTAGGTAACGATCGCGAGCGCGGTGTTGACATCCTTGCCTCTGATCTGGTCCAGTACAAAGCATGCTTTCTGTACCGGAACTCTCGCGTATGAAAGCTTCGCCGAAGGCCTCGTATCCTTCTGGGCGTTTCTCTCTCTCTTAATTTGAGATCTGTGTCCTTTTGCCATTGAATGGCCTCCTTATCTGTACTCGCACCGGCCTGTCTTTTTGCTGGCCCCACCAGCCGGTGTGCAATGCCCTCCCCGGGCAGACTTGTTTTGGACCTTACCTGTGTTTCTTTTGTTTTTGAGCTGTCATGCAGCTCCTGCTCTTGTCTGTCAGCCGGTCTTCTTCTCGTCGTTTCTGTGGCCTCTGTAGGTCCTTGTCGCGACGAATTCGCCAAGCTTATGTCCTACCATATCCTCGGTGATATATACCGGCACATGTCTGCGTCCGTCATGGACGGCGATGGTCAGGCCAACCATATTCGGGAAAATGGTGCTGCGGCGGGACCAGGTCTTGATTACGCTCTTCTCGCCCGAAGCTACGACTGCCGCGACCTTTTTTGCAAGGTGCTCATCGATAAACGGGCCTTTCTTTAATGAACGAGCCATTCTTATTCCTCCTTATGCGATCACTTCGCGTTTCTTCTTCTGACGATCAGCTTGTTCGAAGCCTTCTTATGCTTCCTGGTACGAAGACCGAGAGCAGGCTTGCCCCAGGGAGTGCTCGGGCCGGGACGTCCGACCGGTGCCTTACCTTCGCCGCCGCCATGCGGATGGTCGTTCGGGTTCATGACGCTGCCTCGGACGGTCGGGCGGATGCCCATATGACGAATCCTGCCGGCTTTGCCGTAATTGATCAGGTTGTGCTCGCCGTTTCCGACGGTTCCAATGGTCGCTCTGCAGTCGATCGGAACCATACGCATCTCGCCGCTCGGAAGACGAAGCGTTGCATACTTGCCTTCCTTCGCCATCAGCTGTGCGCCGTTGCCGGCGGAGCGAACCATCTGGCCGCCATGCTTCGGATACAGCTCGATGTTGTGGATCGTAGCGCCGACCGGGATCAGGCTAAGCGGCAGGCAGTTGCCTATGTGGATCTCAGCCTTCGGGCCATTCATGACCGTGTCGCCCACCTTCAGGCCTTCCGGTGCAAGGATGTAGCTCTTAACGCCGTCTGCGTAGCAGATCAGTGCGATGTTCGCGGTACGGTTCGGATCATACTCGATGCCGATTACCTTTGCCGGGATGTCATCCTTGTATCTCTTGAAGTCTACAAGTCTGTACTTTCTTCTGTTTCCGCCGCCCTTATGGCGAACCGTGATCTTACCTTCATTGTTTCTGCCGGAATTCTTCTTCAGCGGTGCCAGAAGGCTCTTCTCAGGAGTCTTCTTTGTGATCTCCGCATTGTCGAGTCCGGTCATGTTCCTTCTGGATGGTGTATATGGCTTATAAGTCTTGATACCCATGACTCTATGTATCTCCTTCTCTAATTCTTAATTTGTCGCGTTAAGCCGCATAATCAAAGATCAGCTTCCCGGATCAAAGACCGGAGAAGATCTCGATCTCTTTGCTGTCCTCGGTGAGCGTGACGATCGCTTTCTTCGTCTTCGCGGTCTTTCCGAATCTCTGCCCCATCGAACGTCTCTTGTTCTTTCCGGCGATGTTCATTACGTTGACCTTGCTGACCTTGGTGCCCTCGAACATCTTCTCGACCGCTTCCTTGACCTGGGTCTTATTCGCCTCAGGTGCTACAAGGAATGTGTACTTTTTCTCTGCCATTGCAGCCATGCTCTTCTCGGTCACAACCGGTTTCAGGATAACATCATAATATTTGATATCAGCCATTATGCGTACACCTCCTCGATTGTCTTCACCGCATCCTTTGTCAGGACCAGCGTCTTGTGATTCAGAATGTCAAATACGTTGATGGTGTTGGTAAGTGCCATCTGCACTCCGTCGATGTTTCTTCCGGAGAGGTATGCATTCTTGTCATTGTCATTCAGGACAACCAGTGCGTTCTCAGCTTTCAGGTTCCCGAGAACTTTCACCATATCCTTTGTCTTCGGCGCATCGAACTTCAGCTCGTCAACGACGATCAGCTGATTCTCCTGCACACGGTTTGTCAGAACGCTCCGAAGAGCCGCTCTCTTTTCCTTCTTATTCATCTTCAGGGTGTAATCACGCGGAACCGGTGCAAATACGACGCCGCCGCCTGTGAACTGCGGAGCTCTCGTCGAACCCTGGCGCGCATGTCCTGTACCCTTCTGACGATAAGGCTTCTTGCCGCCGCCGCTCACTTCCGAGCGGGTCTTTGCCTTCTGTGTACCCTGTCTGTTGTTCGCCAGCTGCTGAACAACTGCCATATGCACAAGGTGCTCATTCATCTCAACGCCGAATACAGCGTCGGACAGCTCCATCTTTTCGACTTCCTGTCCTTCCATATTGTAAACTGATACGTTAGCCACAGTTATACCCTCCTATTACTTTAAGTCTGTCCTGGTCGTCTCTTTCAAAGTGACGAGGGACTTCTTTGGTCCTGGTACCGCGCCCTTGACGAGGATCAGATTCTTCTCTGCGTCAACTCTCACAACTACCAGGTTCTGGACGGTGACCTGCTCTCTTCCCATGCGTCCGGCCATGTGCTTGCCCGGAGCAACGCGGCTCGGATCGGACGAAGGTCCGTTGGATCCCGCATGACGATGATACTTGGAACCATGCTTCATGGGGCCTCTGTGCTGTCCCCATCTCTTAATCGCGCCCTGGAATCCATGACCCTTGGAAATGGCTGTGGCGTCCACATGATCCCCCTGCGCGAAGATGTCTGCCTTGATCTCCTGCTTTACCTCATACTCTTCCGCGTTCTCAAACGGGAACTCTCTGAGATATCTCTTGTACTCGACGCCAGCCTTGTCAAATGCGCCCTTCTGCGGCTTGCTGACCAGCTTTTCCCGAATCGGCTCAAAGCCAACCTGGACTGCACTGTAACCGTCGTTTTCCTTCGTCTTCACCTGCGTTACTACGCACGGACCTGCCTGAAGTACTGTTACCGGTACAAGGCTTCCGTCATCGGCGAAGATCTGTGTCATGCCGATTTTAGTAGCTAAGATTGCTTTCTTCATTCCTGCTGTTCCTCCTTTTCTACAGCGGATCGCAGCTGCGATCATACTAGGCCGGAGCCTTACTTCATTTTAATATCAATATGGACACCTGCCGGCATCTCCAGACGGGAAAGGGCTTCTACCGTCTTCGGAGTCGGAGCGGTGATATCGATCAGTCTTTTGTGCGTTCTCTGCTCGAACTGCTCTCTGGAATCCTTATACTTATGAACCGCTCTGAGGATCGTAACCACTTCCTTCTTGGTGGGAAGCGGAACCGGTCCGGATACCTGAGCGCCGCTCTTACGGGCAGTCTCGATGATCTTCTTTGCGCTCTGGTCCACCAGCTGGTGTTCATAAGCTTTCAATGTGATACGCATTACCTGATTTGCCATAAAAAAAGTCGCCTCCTAATTCGTAGTTTCCTACGACAAGCGGTGACTGTACACGCTTCCGGGTGTTTCCCTCTCTCTCAAATTTATAAGGCCGTGCTGTCAGGCCCTACTGAGGAGTGGATCTTGATCCCGTTGTTTCCGGCTGTGCCGGACAATCTCCTGTACAGTGACTTGTCGCCAGTTTTACAAACTTGACATTCGCTCCACGGAAAACCTGCGGAAACCCGCAGCAACCTCACGCTTCGTCGCTATCAAGGTCACAACGAATGTGAGTATACACGAAAGAACGTGAGAATGCAAGCGTTATTTTTCAACATCTCAGGTGCAAATTACCTCTGCTGCAAAATAATCGCACGGCAGGAAAAAGCCGGGGTCTTCACCCCGGCTTGTATGTCCTATGGAGCATATGAGATTCGAACTCACGACCTCTACAATGCGAATGTAGCGCGCTCCCAACTGCGCTAATGCCCCGCGACTTTGCTATACTATCGCAATGGGGCTCAATTGTCAACCACTTTTTCTGTTGGAATGTGATTCATAGTGAATCGTGACGATTCGCTCTCAGCAGAGATTGAAAGTATCCTGTCGAATGCTTCAATTCAAAGTTGAATAGCCGAAACTGTTGACGATCGCATGGATCCGTTCCCCACTCCTGCACAGCGGGCATTCATTCGCCGGATACGAAGCGAAGCCATGCACATCATCCGGATGGAAAATTGCGTGGATATCAATGTCATCCACCCGCTCAACAGCGGAGAATACCGCACAGGCACCCGTTACGTTACCTCTGTAATAGCGGATGCACTCCAGTGCCGTCTCCAGCGTTTTTCCGGTCGTAACAGATCCCATCAGGACCAGGATATGTTTGTCGCGGATCGCCATCTGGATATTGTCGCGGAAAATGATCTGCCCCGCCGTGGAATACTCAGGGCTCAGCACATACAAAGACTTGTGCGCATTATAGGACATGACGCCGACCCTTGTCAGTGCTTCTGCCAGATAAGTGCCCACAACTTCCATACCGTCCAGGCAGACAATAGAATCCACCGGAATGGTTGACTCATATCTCTGAGCAAGCAGCCTGGCGGCTCCTTTTGCTTCGTTGCATCTTGACTTCATGGCCGCAATGTCCATGTATCTGGTGATATGAGACTGTGATGTGGCAAAATGTCCGCTGACCACACGCAGCACCACATTCGGGTCAAACCTCGCAGGAATCTTAATGTACTGTATACCGCTCATGCTACGCTCCTTCCTTTCTCCCATACACTCTGTGCGGTCAGGGGCCGCACAGGCCAAGTTCTTTAAACAAATTTTACCACAGCGCAGACTCTTTGTTAAGAAATGATATGAAAAAACGAGAAAAAAAGACCGGTGCAAACGCACCGGTCCTTTTGGATCCGTATGAATAATACTAGATGGTAAATCAGTCAACAACGGAGACAACACGTCCCGAACCAACTGTTCTGCCGCCTTCACGGATAGCGAAGGTAAGACCCTGCTCCATAGCGATCGGGTGGATCAGCTCGATCGACATCTCGACGTTGTCGCCGGGCATGCACATCTCGGTTCCTTCCGGAAGAGAGATAACGCCGGTCACGTCAGTGGTTCTGAAATAAAACTGCGGACGATAGTTGTTGAAGAACGGAGTATGACGGCCGCCCTCATCCTTTGTCAGGACGTAAACCTGAGCCGTGAACTTGGTATGGCAGGTAACAGTACCCGGCTTGCAGATAACCTGTCCACGCTCGATATCGGTTCTGTTGATACCACGAAGCAGAGCGCCGATGTTATCTCCGGCTTCCGCATAGTCAAGCAGCTTGTGGAACATCTCGATACCGGTAACAACGGACTTCTGGACATCCGCCTTGATTCCAAGGATCTCAACCGGATCGTTCATGTTCAGCTGTCCTCTCTCAACACGGCCCGTAGCAACGGTACCACGTCCGGAGATCGTGAAGACATCCTCAACCGGCATCAGGAACGGCTTATCCTTATCACGGGCCGGAGTCGGGATATACTCGTCAACAGTGTCCATGAGCTCCATGATGTTGTCAGCCCACTCACCTTCCGGATCTTCAAGAGCCTTCAGAGCGCTGCCCTTGACAATTGGGGAATCCTCGAAGCCTTCCTTCTCAAGCTCTTCGGAGACTTCCATCTCAACCAGCTCGATCAGCTCAGGATCATCAACCATATCACACTTGTTCAGGAAAACAACAATCTTCGGAACACCAACCTGGCGGGCAAGAAGGATGTGCTCCTTCGTCTGCGCCATAACACCATCGGTAGCCGCGACAACAAGGATCGCGCCGTCCATCTGTGCAGCACCGGTGATCATGTTCTTGACATAGTCAGCATGGCCGGGGCAGTCAACATGAGCGTAATGTCTCTTCTCAGTCTGATACTCGACATGAGCGGTAGAGATCGTGATTCCACGCTCTCTCTCTTCCGGAGCCTTATCGATCTGATCGAAAGCCTCGAAGGTGTTTCCTTCGACTCTCTTGGACAGGACGTTCGTGATAGCTGCCGTCAGAGTGGTCTTGCCATGGTCAACATGACCGATGGTTCCGATGTTTACATGCGGCTTGGTTCTGTCAAAACGCTGTTTTGCCATGATATAAATCCTCCTATATTTGTGCCGGTTCCTCCGGCACTTTGCTTTTTGCGCATCTGAAACAGATTATATTTCAATTAGTTCCTAATTGCAAGCACTGTTTTAAGTGCATTTATCCTGAAGAATCCTCAGCCTGTAAGGTCTTTCAGGAGCTTGTCCTGTACATTCTTCGGAACGGGTTCGTACTTTTCAAAGAACATTGAGTAGTTCCCGCGTCCCTGTGTCTTGGACCGAAGGTCGGTTGCGTATCCGAACATCTCGCTCAGCGGAACGAATCCACGCACCATCTTGCCGTTTCCGATGTCATCCATACCCTCAATCCGGCCTCTCCTGGAATTGATATCGCCGATCACATCGCCCATATACTCTTCCGGAGTGGAAACCTCAACCTTCATGATCGGCTCGAGCAGAACCGGCGCGCCTTTCTGCATGGCCTGCTTGAAGGCCATCGATCCGGCAATATGGAATGCCATCTCAGACGAGTCTACCTCATGGTACGAACCATCGTAGCAATCTGCCTTGATCCCGACTACCGGGAATCCGGCAAGGGTTCCGGTCTTCATTGCATCCTGAATGCCTTCATCGACTGCCGGCACATATTCTTTCGGAATGGAACCGCCAACGGTCGAATTGATGAACTCGTAGGTTGTCTCTCCGTTTGCATCCATCGGCTCGAAGCGAACCTTACAGTGACCATACTGGCCCTTACCGCCAGACTGTCTGGCGTACTTGGAATCAATGTCGCTCGCCTTGGTAATGGTCTCCTTGTACGCGACCTGCGGAGCGCCGACATTTGCTTCCACGTTGTATTCCCGAAGCAGTCTGTCTACGATAATCTCCAGATGGAGCTCACCCATTCCGGCAATGATTGTCTGTCCGGTTTCCTGATTGGTGTGTGCCCGGAAAGTCGGATCCTCCTCCGCGAGTTTCGCGAGTGCTTCGCCCAGCTTGCCCTGGCCCGCTTTGGTCTTCGGCTCGATTGCCAGCTCAATAACCGGCTCCGGGAATTCCATGCTCTCCAGAATCACCGGATGATCTTCGCTGCAGATGGTGTCTCCTGTTCCCGAGAACTTGAAGCCGATTGCTGCAGCTATATCACCGCTGTAAACCTTCTTCAGTTCATTTCTCTTATTCGCATGCATCTGCAGAATGCGGCCGATCCGTTCCTTCTTATCCTTGGTTGCATTCAGAATATAGGATCCGGAATCACAGGTTCCTGAATACACTCTGAAGTACGCAAGTCTGCCGACAAACGGATCTGATACAATCTTGAACACCAGGGCTGCAAACGGTCCCTCGTCACTGGACGGACACTCGACCTCATTCCCTTCCGGATCGGTTCCCTTTACTGCAGGGATGTCGATCGGGGCAGGCATGTATTCCACAATCGCGTCAAGCAGCTTCTGGATGCCCTTGTTCTGGTGCGCGCTTCCGCACAGAACCGGTACACCGAGGTTCTCGATTGTCGCTTTGCGCAAGGCCTTCTTCATATCCTCGACAGAAGGCTCATTTCCCTCCAGATACTCGTTCATGAGGTCATCATCGAAGTCGCAGATCTTTTCGACCAGCTCCAGACGTGCCTCCTCAGCCTCTTCCAGCATATCGTCCGGAATCTGAGTGACACTGATATCCTCACCGGTCTTGTCGTTGTAGATGTATGCTTTCATCTCGAACAGATCGATGACACCCTGAAAATGATCTTCCTTGCCGATCGGGATCTGTATCACGACAGCATTCTTGCCAAGCTTCGTTCCGATCTCTTTAACGGTATTCTTAAAGTTCGCTCCGAGGATATCCATCTTATTGACAAATGCCATTCTCGGAACATTGTACTTGTCCGCCTGCCGCCATACATTCTCGGACTGCGGTTCCACACCGCCCTTCGCGTCAAAGACTCCGACCGCGCCGTCCAGAACTCTCAGCGACCGCTCAACTTCAACTGTGAAATCGACATGGCCGGGAGTATCGATGATATTGATTCGATGCTCCAGCGCGCCATCTTTGGGCTTCGTCATCTCCTGAAGGGTCCAGTGACAGGTGGTTGCTGCCGATGTAATGGTAATGCCGCGCTCCTGCTCCTGCTCCATCCAGTCCATGGTGGCAGTGCCCTCGTACGTTTCACCAATCTTATAGTTCACACCAGTGTAGTACAGGATGCGTTCTGTTAAAGTCGTCTTTCCCGCATCGATGTGAGCCATAATACCAATATTTCTGGTTCTCTCAAGCGGATACTCTCTTCCTGCCATTTATTTCCTCCGTCAGATGGCAAAATCAGAAACGATAGTGGGCAAATGCCTTGTTCGCTTCTGCCATCTTATGCATATCTTCTTTTCTCTTTACGGACGAACCGGTATTGTTCGATGCGTCCAGAAGTTCGCCAGCAAGGCGCTCTTCCATGGTTTTCTCTCCGCGGGCTCTGGAATACATCGTGATCCAGCGAAGTGCCAGTGCCTGGCGTCTGTCCGGCTTGACTTCCAGCGGAACCTGATAGGTCGCGCCGCCGACTCTTCTTGCCTTGACTTCAAGGACAGGCATGATGTTGTTCATGGCGCTCTCAAATACTTCCACCGCCGGCTTGCCGGACTTGCTCTCGATTCTGTCGAAGGCACCGTAGACAATCTTCTGTGCTACGCCCTTCTTGCCATCCAGCATGATGCTGTTGATCAGCTTCGTGACAACCTTGCTGTTATACTTCGGATCAGCAAGTACATCTCTCTTCTGGATATGTCCTTTACGTGCCACGTTACTTCCCTCCTTAATTATAGAATTAGATCACAGGTACTCACGATTCCAATCATGTTCGTGTCCCGCAAGGCCTCTCCATCATCTGCAGCCACATGAGGTGATGCCGGTCTTTCGGAACCAGGGGCATATCTTCTCCCCCTGCTGAAGAACCATCAATTCGTGAACTTATGAAACCTGGATAAATTGCTTACTTCTTGGGTCTCTTTGCGCCGTATTTGGAACGGGCCTGACGTCTGTCGGCAACACCGGCGGTATCAAGCGTTCCTCTGATGATGTGATATCTGGTACCCGGAAGGTCCTTGACACGGCCGCCGCGAATCATAACGACGGAGTGCTCCTGCAGGTTGTGACCCTCACCCGGAATATAGCTGGTAACCTCGATGCCGTTCGAAAGACGGACACGGGCGATCTTTCTCAGCGCTGAGTTCGGCTTCTTCGGGGTAGCGGTCTTAACTGCTGTGCAGACACCTCTCTTCTGCGGGGAGCTGTCATTGGTAGCTTTCTTCTTCAGGGAATTAAATCCATGCTGAAGTGCCGGAGCAGTGCTCTTTTTGACAGAAGTCTGTCTGCCCTTTCTGACTAACTGGTTAAAGGTTGGCATGAAATATTCACCTCCTGTTTTTGTAGATCAAATGATCCCGGTTATGTGGCTGCTTTGCATCATAAAATCAGTGCGTGACAGCGTCGCGCACTTTGTCATTATATTTAGAAGGATTTACCCTGTCAAGAAGTATTTTTACAGACATACTCTCTTATTCTTTTCTTTCATTTTATAAAAGCAGGTGGACTTTCTTCTTCAATCAGTGTAAACTTGCATGAATTCATTCTGATATAGAAAGGAAGCGATACAAGAGTATGAAGATCAGTTCTCTGTTCAAGCCGTTGTCATTTCTGCCGGCACTTGCTCTTATGTATATGATCTACAGTTTTTCCGCACAGCCGGCTGACTCCTCGTCTTCTACCAGCTATTATGTCAGTACCAAGCTGGTACAGGCCGCGAATACCATAACCGGTCAGGGCTGGGATGACTGGGAAGTCGGAGCGCGTGCTTCCCAGATTCATGGTATTGTCCGGAAAGCCGCACACATCACAGAATACTTTCTCCTGGCGATCGCCGTCTCCTTCCCCCTCTATGTCTATGGGGTGAGAGGCATTTTTCTGATGCTGCTCGCAGGAATCATCTGTGTCGGTTATGCGTGCGGCGACGAATATCATCAATCCATTGTATCCGGCCGGTCAGCCTCCTCCCGGGATGTAATGATTGATTCGATCGGTATTTTCTTTGGTGTGATTCTGACCCGCCTGATCGGATGGTCCGGCAGAATGGCGATCACCGGTCCGGCCTATGAGCGGCGCCAGAAAAAACAGCAGAAGGAGCTGGATGCGCGGGAAGAAGAATTGCTGCGGAGGGAGGAAGCGCTTCGGCGCGAGGAATATCGCTATCGGAAGGAACGTTCTATGTCCCGCAGGCAGGCCTATCCTTCTCCTGTTCAGCCCGGCAGGCAGAATCCTTCTGCGAATCAGCCTTCTGACAGTTCCAATGATTTGTACCAGGGACGGTATCCAGGTGCAGCCAAGGATGATCCCAGAGGCAGAACACGCGTGATCGGTACCCGGCATGAGGTGGATGACCGTACGCGGGTCTACCGTTCCGAGGAAGAACAACGCCGCATGGAGGAAGCCTGGAAGAAGCAGGTCTATGAAAGAAGGCGTGTCCAGAGCCGGGAGCTGGCAGAAGACAGCACCAGTGATCAGCTGTCTGAAGATCTTCCCTTCTCCGGATTATTCGGAAGAAAGAAAAAAAACGATCCGTAATCAATTCAAGTACGCCGCCGGCGTACTTACGCCTGACCGCCGGCCGCTTTAACGGCTTTCCACTGCGCGGTCGCGGCATCCATCTGAGGCGCATTCAAACATCAAACCGGGCAGGGAATCTTCCCTGCCCGGTTCTTATCTGTCTTTGTCTGTTCAGACCATCTTTTTACTCATCCGCATCCGGAATATCATACGATGCATCGCGGTCCGCGGCCTCTGCAGCACTCTCCGCAAGCACTTCTTCCGGAAGCTGATCATAGAAGTCTTCCTGCGGCGGATTCAGATCCAATGCCTGATTGTCCACCATCGAAGTGTCGATCCGGACATTGCGGTACCGCTTCATGCCTGTACCGGCCGGGATCAGCTTACCGATGATAACGTTCTCCATCGGGCCAACCAGGTGGTCCACCTTCCCCTTGATCGCAGCATCCGTCAGGACCTTTGTCGTCTCCTGGAAGGAGGCAGCGCTCAGGAAGGATTCCGTCGCAAGAGAAGCCTTTGTGATTCCGAGAAGAATCTGCGTGCACTGTGCAGGCTTCAATCCCTCTGCCTCAAGTCTGCGGTTGATCTCGTCGAATTCGAGCGCATCGATCTTGGTTCCCTGCAGAAGCTGGGAATCACCCGGATCATCAATTTCGACCTTCTTCAGCATCTGGCGCACCAGCACCTCGATATGCTTGTCGGAGATCTCAACACCCTGCAGACGGTAAACTCTCTGAACTTCCCGAAGCAGGTAATCCTGTACGGCATCCACGCCCTTGATCTTCAGCAGATCATGCGGATTGATCGAGCCTTCTGTCAGCTGATCGCCCGCCTGGACCATATCTCCATCCTGAAGATGAGTTCCGTCCGGCTTCTTCTTCAGTTCGGTCCCGTACGTATGCAGATACACCTTGGAATCTCCTGTCTCGGGATTCAGGACGACAATCTCTTCCTTCTTCTTATTGTTGCGCAGTTCCACAACCCCGTCGATCTCAGAGATGATGCACATACCCTTCGGTCTGCGCGCCTCGAACAGCTCTTCTACACGGGGAAGACCCTGTGTAATGTCGCCGCCCGCGACACCGCCGGTATGGAAGGTTCTCATGGTCAGCTGTGTACCAGGCTCACCGATCGACTGTGCCGCAATAATGCCGACAGGTTCACCGACCTGCACCGCTTCACCGGTTGCCATGTTGGAGCCATAGCACTTCGCGCAGATTCCGACTCTGCTGCGGCAGGTAAGGATCGTACGAATCTTCACCTTTTCAACCGGGCAGTTTCCGTCTGCATCCACGCCCTCGGCAATGATGCGCTCCGCTCTGGAACGGGTGATCATGCTGTTTGCCTTCACCAGTACCTCACCCGCACGGTTGAGAATCGTCTCCGCAGCATAGCGTCCCGTAATTCTCTCCTGCAGAGTCTCGATGACTTCTTTCCCGTAAGCAAACTTGCGGATATAACGGCCCGGGATTTCATCTGCATCTGCGCAGCAGTCCATCTCACGAATGACCAGATCCTGGGAAACCACGACCATACGTCTGGTCAGATATCCGGAGTCCGCCGTACGCAGAGCCGTATCTGACAGACCCTTACGGGCGCCGTGCGCACTCATGAAGTATTCCAGAACATCCAGGCCTTCACGGAAATTGGACTTGATCGGAAGCTCGATCGTGTGGCCGGTGGTATCCGCCATCAGTCCGCGCATGCCGGCAAGCTGTTTGATCTGCTTATCGGAACCACGGGCGCCGGAGTCAGCCATCATGAAGATGTTGTTATACTTATCCAGCCCTGCGAGCAGATCGCTCGTCAGCTTTCTGTCCGTTTCCTTCCAGGTATCCACAACCGCGCGGTAACGATCCTCTTCTGTAGAGAATCCTCTGCGGTGCTTCAGGTTGATGATATCCACGTCCTCCTGCGCTTTCTCGATCAGAGCAGCCTTGGAAGCCGGAACCGTCATATCGGAAATCGAAACCGTCATGCCGGCTCTGGTGGAATAGCCATATCCCATGGACTTGATGTGGTCCAGCACCTCGGCGGTTCTCGTCGCGCCATGGATATTGATTACTTTTTCAAGGATCTTCTTCAGATCCTTCTTTTTGACCAGCTGGTCAATCTCAAGCTTCAGCTCATTCTCCGGAACGGAACGATCCACAAAGCCCAGATCCTGCGGAATGATCTCGTTGAACAGGAAACGTCCCAGCGTCGAAGAAACCAGTCCGGAATGAATGCTTCCATCCTGCGCTTTCTTCTCCATCCGTACCTTAATTCTGGACTGCAGCGTCAGCACCTTGTTCTCATAGGCAAGAATCGCTTCGCTGATGCTCTTATAGACGCCGCCTTCTCCCTTTGCTCCGGGTCTTTCCTGCGTCAGGTAATAGATTCCGAGAACCATATCCTGCGAAGGAACCGCAACCGGTCCGCCGTCCGACGGCTTGAGCAGGTTATTCGGCGACAGCATCAGGAAACGGCACTCCGCCTGTGCTTCCACACTGAGCGGAAGATGCACAGCCATCTGGTCTCCGTCAAAGTCTGCGTTGAATGCGGTGCAGACCAGCGGATGCAGTTTGATAGCCTTACCTTCTACAAGAATCGGCTCAAAGGCCTGGATGCCAAGTCTGTGCAGGGTAGGAGCACGGTTCAGCATGACCGGATGCTCACGGATCACATCTTCCAGAACATCCCACACTTCGCTTTCCAGGCGTTCTACCATCTTCTTCGCGTTCTTGATGTTGTGGCTGATTCCTCTCTGAACCAGTTCCTTCATCACAAACGGCTTGAAGAGCTCGATCGCCATCTCCTTCGGCAGACCGCACTGATAGATCTTCAGCTCCGGTCCGACAACGATAACGGAACGGCCGGAGTAATCAACACGCTTTCCAAGCAGATTCTGACGGAAGCGTCCGCTCTTGCCCTTCAGCATATCGGAAAGAGACTTCAGCGCACGGTTTCCGGGACCGGTCACCGGACGGCCTCTGCGTCCGTTGTCGATCAGCGCATCCACCGCTTCCTGAAGCATGCGCTTTTCATTTCTCACGATGATATCCGGCGCACCCAGCTCGAGAAGGCGGGACAGTCTGTTGTTGCGGTTGATGATTCTTCTGTACAGATCGTTCAGATCACTCGTCGCAAAACGGCCGCCATCCAACTGTACCATCGGACGCAGATCCGGCGGAATCACAGGGATGACATTCAGAATCATCCATTCTGCCTTGTTTCCGGATTCGCGGAACGCCTCGACCACTTCCAGTCTTTTGATGATCTTCGCGCTCTTCTGGCTCGTCGCTGTCTCAAGCTCCTTCCGAAGCTCTTCGCTCAGCGCATCCAGATCGATATCTCTAAGCAGCTGCTGTACGGACTCCGCACCCATTCCTGCCTTAAACGCATTCGGTCCCAGTTCGGAACGCAGTTCCTGATAGCGGACCTCACCCATGATCTCCTTATAATGAAGCCCGGTGACAGCCGTGTCACCCGGATCCAGGACAACATAGCTGGCGAAGTACAGAACCTTCTCCAGATCCTTCGGGGACATATCGAGGATCAGGCCCATTCTGGAAGGAATTCCCTTGAAGTACCAGATGTGAGAGACAGGAGCGGCAAGAACGATGCAGCCCATGCGCTCTCTTCTCACGGAACTCTTGGTGACCTCAACGCCGCAGCGGTCGCAGATCACACCCTTGTAGCGGATCTTCTTATACTTTCCGCAATGGCACTCCCAGTCCTTACTCGGCCCGAAAATGCGCTCGCAGAAGAGTCCGTCCGTCTCCGGCTTCAATGTCCGGTAATTGATGGTTTCAGGCTTCTTAACCTCGCCAAGGATCTTATTCCTTGTGGCCCACTCACGGATCTTCTCCGGAGATGCCAGTCCGATCCTGATTGCATCAAATGTCATAGACTGATACACTTCATTGTTCGTAATATCCGGCATGAACGGTCTCCTTTCACTCGTTATCATCGTCCGCAGAGAACGCTGCTTCCAGCAGATCATCGGTATCGCCGAAATCCTCTGCCAGGCTCATTTCCATCTCCTGTTCGCTGTCAGGCAGATCCGAATCAACCTCTTCGCCATTCACGACTTCCTTCGCGGAGAATCCCGCCTGCTCAAGCTCACGGCGCGAGGCTTCATTTTTCCCGCCAAACCTGCGGTCATCGTCCAGAATGTGGCGCATATCGGTGTCGCCGTAGTCCACACTCTCGATCAGCTTCACCTCAGATCCGTCGTCCTTCAGGACACGGACATCCAGTGCCAGAGACTGAAGTTCCTTCAGAAGAACCTTGAAGGACTCCGGAATACCCGGTTCCGGAATGTTCTCGCCCTTGATGATCGCCTCGTAGGTCTTGACACGTCCGATCACGTCGTCAGACTTCACGGTCAGGATCTCCTGCAGCGTATAGGACGCGCCGTACGCCTCCAGCGCCCAGACTTCCATCTCGCCGAATCTCTGTCCGCCGAACTGGGCTTTTCCGCCAAGCGGCTGCTGTGTGACCAGAGAATAAGGTCCGGTGGAACGGGCATGAATCTTATCATCAACCAGATGGTGAAGCTTCAGGTAGTTCATGTGGCCGATCGTCGTAGGTCCGTCAAACGGCTCTCCGGTACGGCCATCTCTCAGCTGGACTTTTCCGTCCGCATGAATCGGGACGCCCTTCCAGACCTCACGATGGTCTCTGTTTTCATACAGGTATTCCAGGACACTCGGGAGAAGCTCTCCTTCATGAGCAGCCTTGAATTCCTCCCACTCCATGTTGACATAATCATTCGCAAGAACGAGGATCTCCTGGATATCCTTCTCGTTTGCTCCGTCAAAGACCGGCGTCGAAATATTAAAGCCAAGCGCCATCGCAGCGAGGCTCAGATGAATCTCCAGAACCTGTCCGATGTTCATACGGCTCGGAACACCCAGCGGATTCAAAACGATATCCAGCGGACGTCCGTTCGGCAGGAACGGCATATCTTCAATCGGGAGTACTCTCGATACAACACCCTTGTTTCCGTGACGGCCTGCCATCTTATCGCCGACAGAGATCTTTCTCTTCTGTGCGATATAGATCCTGACCGACTGGTTCACGCCCGGTGACAGCTCATCGCCGTTCTCTCTGGTAAATACCTTCGCAGCGACGACAATTCCATATTCGCCGTGCGGTACCTTCAGGGAAGTATCCCTGACTTCTCTCGCCTTCTCACCAAAGATCGCCCGGAGGAGTCTCTCCTCCGCCGTCAGCTCTGTCTCCCCCTTCGGCGTAACCTTTCCGACGAGAATATCTCCTGCACGCACTTCCGCGCCGATGCGGATAATTCCACGCTCGTCCAGATCCTTCAGCGCCTCTTCGCCGACGCCGGGGACATCTCTGGTAATCTCTTCCGGTCCGAGCTTCGTATCTCTGGACTCCGCCTCGTACTCCTCGATATGAATGGAGGTGTATACGTCATCCATCACCAGACGCTCGCTCAGAAGAACGGCGTCCTCATAGTTATAGCCTTCCCAGGTCATGAATCCGATCAGCGGATTCTTTCCAAGCGCCAGTTCGCCGTTTGAAGTGGAAGCGCCGTCAGCGATCACTTCGCCTTCCTCCACCCGGTCACCCTTGAACACGATCGGCCTCTGGTTATAGCAGTTGGACTGGTTGCTGCGCACAAACTTGCGCAGATGATATTCTTCCCTGCTTCCGTCATCATTCTGAATGACAATGCGGTTTGCTTCCGAGCGGAGAACCGTTCCGGAATGTTTCGCGATCACACAGACGCCGGAGTCAACAGCGGCCTTCACCTCCATGCCGGTTCCGACAGCAGCCGCTTCCGTTGTCATCAGCGGAACAGCCTGTCTCTGCATGTTGGATCCCATCAGAGCACGGTTCGCGTCATCGTTCTGGAGGAACGGGATCAGCGCCGTCGCCACCGAGAAGACCATCTTCGGGGAGACGTCCATATACTCGAACATCGCCTTCGGATACTGCTGCGTCTGATCGCGGAAACGGCCGGATACATTTCTGTGAACGAAATGTCCCTCGCTGTCCAGTTCCGCGTTTGCCTGCGCGATATGATAATTATCTTCCTCGTCCGCAGTCATGTAGACGACTTCATTTGTAACAACCGGATTCTCCGGATTCGTCCGGTCAACCTTGCGGTACGGCGCCTCAACAAAGCCATACTTATTGATTCTCGCATAGCATGCCAGCGAGTTGATCAGTCCGATGTTCGGTCCTTCCGGTGTCTCAATCGGGCACATGCGGCCGTAATGAGAATAGTGAACATCGCGAACCTCGAATCCGGCACGGTCTCTTGACAGGCCGCCCGGGCCCAGGGCTGACAGACGTCTCTTGTGCGTCAGTTCCGACAGCGGATTGTTCTGATCCATGAACTGCGACAGCTGGGAGGATCCGAAGAATTCCTTGACCGCCGCCGTAACCGGCTTGATATTGATCAGAGACTGCGGTGTGATTCCCTCAATCTCCTGGGTTGTCATGCGTTCCCGCACCACTCTCTCCAGACGGCTCAGACCGATGCGGTACTGATTCTGCAGAAGCTCACCCACAGCACGGATCCGGCGGTTGCCCAGATGGTCAATATCATCGCTGTTGCCGATGCCGTACTCGAGATGCATATTGTAGTTGATCGACGCAAGAATATCCTCTTTTGTGATATTCTTCGGGATCAGATCATGAACATGAAGCTTAATATCCGCCTTTGCCGCTTCGACATCCAGCTGTCCGTCCACAGAATTGCGCTCCAGCAATTCCTTCAGGTACGGATAGTACACGAGCTCGGTAATGCCCAGCTCCTCCGGGTCACAGTCGAGGTAGCAGCGAAGGTCCACCATCATATTGGAAAGAACCTTGACATTGCGCTCATCGCAGGCGATGGTCACGCAGCGCACAGCCGCATTCTGGATTCGGTCCGCAGTTTCGGCGCTGATCGTCTCGCCCTGCTGCGCAAGGATCTCCCCGGTCTCGGTGTCCACAACGTCCTGGGCAAGAACATGTCCGGTAATGCGGTTTTTCAGCATAAGCTTCTTATTGTACTTATAGCGTCCGACCTTTGCGAGATCATAGCGGCGCACGTCAAAGAACATGCCGCCGATGAGGCTCTCGGCACTCTCGACCGCAAAAGGCTCGCCCGGGCGGATCTTCTTGTACAGTTCACGCAGACCGCTCTCGTAATCGTTGCTCTCGTCCTTTTCCAGGGTAGCAAGGATCTTCGGTTCCTCACCGAACAGATCAATAATCTCCGGGTTGGTACCGACAGCCAGAGCGCGGATCAGTGTTGTGACCGGCACCTTACGGGTACGGTCAACACGCACATAGAATACATCATTGGAATCCGTCTCGTATTCGAGCCATGCGCCTCTGTTGGGGATCACCGTGCAGGAGTACAGCGGCTTGCCGAGCTTATCTCTCGAGATCCCATAATAGATTCCGGGGCTTCTGACAAGCTGGCTGACAATAACGCGCTCGGCACCATTGATCACAAAAGTGCCGTTGTCCGTCATCAGCGGCAGATCCCCCATAAAGATCTCATGTTCGCTGATCTCGTCGCTCTCTTTATTGTGAAGCCTCACCCGCACCTTGAGCGGAGCCGCATAGGTCGCGTCTCTCTCAGCGCACTGCTCGATGTTATACTTAACGTCATCCCTGCAGAGCTGAAATGAGGTAAATTCAAGGCTGAGCTTTCCACCGTAATCCTCGATCGGGGATATGTCATCGAAAGCTTCCGTAAGGCCGTCCGTAAGAAACCAATCATAGGAATTCTTCTGAACTTCAATCAGGTTCGGCATCTGAAGAACTTCAGCGTTTCTCTGGAAGCTCATTCGCATGCTCCTGCCAGCCTTTACCGGGCGAATTCTGTTTTTCTCCATTAACTGTTCACCTCTGTACTTTCTGCTGTCCTCACACTTGTTTCAGGGCGCACTAACCCCGCAACGCATAGTCACAGACGATAATGCAACGTACATCGTACCACCCCGAAGGGTGGCTGTCAAATACTTTCTTTCATTTTTCTGTACACGCTTTTTCTGCCATTTTCTGCTGTTATTGCGCAGCCTGCAGCGAATCATAATACAGGCTGATCCCGTCCCGAAGCCCCCGGGCGCGCGCCGCGCACGCTTCCTGAGAGTGGTCACTGGCACCATCCCCAACCTCGATATCAACGCTCGGGATTGTCGAGTAAGAGGTCTGCGTCAGGTCCATTTCCAGCGTGCCGTCTCCAAACAGGGCGAAGCCATTTGCGGCCAGCCCCTGAATCAGGGACTGCCCCAGCGCCATATGCTCCTGCCAGTGAGACGCCACCGGCTCCATCTGCCGGTAGGACGCATCCGAGGGGACCGAGCAGAAGTATACGCCCTTGTCCGACTGGGTGCTGTCAAAATGAATCGCAACATGAATGTCGGCGCAATTGTTCGCCATAACAGTCCGCGCGATATTGTCCAGCTGAACATCATCGCTCTCCCGGATCATCAGCACATCATAGCCATCCTGAATAAGAAGCTCTTTCAGCGCCAATGCAGTCATCAGGTTGGCCGATGCCTCCGGGGTTCCGTCGAGAAATGCCATCCCCGACGAGATCGCTGTTGAATAGACAGCGCCCTCCGCGTTTGTTCCTCCTGTTACCTTCGGCGTTCCGTCCGGATGGCTGAGCGTCTGTACGCCTTCCCCTCCGGCAGTGCCATGGCCGGCGTTGACGCAAACCGTGAAGTTCTTTCTGCCGGGAGCCTCCAGGCTTCCCCCTGCCCGGTACAAAACAGCGGATCCCGTATGGATCTCAGAGGAGGATGCCCACTGCCAGCTTTCATCAAAATTGACAACTTCCTGCGAGGCAGCCACGTCCTGTGCCTCTTCCATCCCGCCTGCCTCCTGTCCGAACGCCGGCATCGCACTCATGACGCTTGCCAGAAGTCCGGCCAGAATTACCGACGACGCTTTTACTCTTTTCATGCTGTTCTTCTCCTTCTTAGACCGTTCCAATCCGGTCCCTCCTGCCCGTTCGCGGTGAGATCGCAGAGATCACCAGCTGCTGTCTGGAAAGGCAGGGGGACATGCCGCTTCGGCTGCGCACTCCATCTGCAGGGGCGGCAGCCGCACTGCGATATACGAAAAAGACGGGAGGCAGCTGTATGATAACAGTCCTGCCTCCCGCCGCTGAATTCCAGGGCCGGATTATTTCAGGGTAACCTTTGCTCCCTGCTCTTCCAGCTTTGCCTTCAGGTCGTCAGCCTCAGCCTTGGAGACCTGCTCCTTGACGATCTTCGGTGCATTGTCAACGACTTCCTTCGCTTCCTTCAGACCAAGGCCAGTCGCCTCACGGACAACCTTGATGACCTTAACCTTGTTCGGGCCGATCTCAGTCAGCTCAACATCAAACTCGGTCTTCTCTTCTGCTTCCTCAGCAGCAGCTGCCGGACCGGCAACAACAACACCCGCAGCAGCGGATACGCCAAACTCTTCCTCGCAAGCCTTTACCAGCTCGTTCAGCTCCATAACGCTCAGTTCCTTGATCGCCTCGATAAACTCGGCAGTAGTAAGCTTTGCCATGATTATGATTCCTCCTGTATGTTTTTCGATTTCTATCTTTTAATCAATACCAGACCCGCTTTCCGGAGCACCTCCGGAAGGTACCCGGTCTTACTCAGCCGCCGGGGCTTCTTCAGCCGCAGCTGCGGACGGATCCTTCTCGGCAATCTGCTTGATCACTCTTGCGAAGTTCGCAACCGGACTCTGCATCGAGCCAAACAGTCTTCCAAGCAATACATCTCTGCCCGGGATATCCGCCAGTGTCTGAACCTGATTCTCGTCGTAGTACTTGCCCTCAATCACGCCGCCTACCATATGAATGGTGGGGTTTGCCTTGAGGTGCTTCTTGATGATGCGTGCCGGTGCAGTTGCATCGTCCTTGGAGATCGCGATTGCGTTCGCTCCATGCAGGTGCGGGCACAGCGCCTCGAAATCCGTTCCTTTGAAGGCGAAGTTCATCATCGTGTTCTTGTACACCTTGTAGGTAATTCCTGCTTCACGCAGCTCCTTGCGCAGAGCAGTATCACCGGCGACTGTGATGCCGAGGTAGTTCACAAGAACAACCGCATCCGCGTCTTTGATGTTCGACGCGATCTCATCTACGATCGGCTGTTTCAGTTCCACTTTTGCCATAACCATTACCTCCTTATAGATTTTGTAATGACCGCAAAAGAAAAAGAAAAGCGTCTTTCCTGTCAAAACATCAGGAAGGCGCGTTCATTCATCTATGAATTCACACTTCCTCGGCAGGCGGACTTCCATTATACCCTTTCGGGAACCTGCTGTCTTCGGCAGTCATCGTGACGTACTCTATCACGCATGATACCCTTTGTCAAGGATAAAAAATTCCGCGCCTTCCGGCGCGGAATTCTGATAAGCGGTTTCGTATGGAAAAAACTGCGATGGTTTACATCACTCCTGAAATACTCTCATCGGCCATACGGCCATTCGCCGAATATCAGGCGAACTTTGCCGGGTTCAGCTTCACGCCCGGGCCCATCGTCGGAGCGATGACGACACTCTTGAGGAATGTTCCTTTCAGTGCGGCGGGTCTTGCCTTCACAATCGCCTCCATCAGCGTCTGGAAATTGTCGGAAAGCTGCTCTTCGGAGAAGGAAGCCTTTCCGATCGGCACATGGATGATATTGGACTTGTCCAGTCTGTATTCAATCTTACCGGCTTTGATGTCCTTGATTGCCTTTGCTACATCCATGGTAACCGTACCGGCCTTCGGGTTCGGCATCAGGCCCTTCGGGCCGAGCACACGGCCTAGACGGCCAACAATTCCCATCATATCCGGGGTAGCAACAACAACATCAAAATCAAGCCATCCTTCGTTCTGGATCTTCGGAATGAGCTCATCGCCGCCGACAAAATCAGCGCCGGCTTCCTTTGCCTCGTCCAGCTTCTGGTTCTTTGCGAACACAAGAACGCGGACGGTCTTTCCGGTTCCGTGCGGGAGAACGACAGCGCCGCGGATCTGCTGATCTGCATGGCGTCCGTCACAGCCCGTGCGGATGTGAACTTCGATGGTCTCATCAAACTTAGCGAAAGCATTCTTCTTTACAAGTGCGACTGCTTCCTCTGCCTCATAGAGCCGGGAGCGGTCAACCTGCTTCGCGGCATCCTGATATTTTTTACCTCTCTTCATGATAAACCTCCTGGTGGTGATAGCGGGATGTAAACCCTCCCACTTAACAGTATCGCGACGCACCGCGCGTGCGATTCCACTTCTTCACTTTCAGTCCTCAACAACGATGCCCATGGAACGTGCAGTTCCTGCGATCATGCTCATCGCAGCCTCGATGGAGCCTGCGTTCAGATCCGGCATCTTCATCTCAGCGATCTCACGGACCTTGTCCTTCGAAATCGTTGCAACCTTCTCTTTGTTCGGAACACCCGAAGCCTTTGCCAGACTGCAAGCCTTCTTCAGAAGAACTGCTGCAGGCGGAGTCTTCGTAATAAAGCTGAAGGAGCGGTCCGCATACACCGTGATCACGACAGGGATGATCAGATCTCCCTTATCAGCGGTTCTCGCATTGAACTCCTTTGTGAACTGCACGATATTGACACCGTGCTGGCCAAGTGCCGGTCCTACCGGAGGAGCCGGGGTGGCCTTGCCTGCCGGAATCTGCAGCTTGATATAGCCTGTAACTTTCTTTGCCATGATTATGCCTCCTTGTGGTTCTGGCGGGAATTCCCTCCCACACTCAATTCAATTTCGCGACATCTGCGAAGTCCATGCTGACAGGAGCGCCATTCATGAACTCGGGAATGCTGATCTTCACGGTTCTTCTGGACTCATCAATCTCACGGACCTCACCGATCGTGTTCACCCAGACGCCGTTTGTCACTCGGACAGAATCGCCAACCTCAAAGTCAACCTCCGTCACCGGAGCCTTGACGCCGAGATTCAACATCTCTTCCTCGCTCAGCGGAACCGGCTTGGTGGGCTCAGAGCCGACAAACCCCGTAACGCCGCGGGTATTGCGGACAATATACCAGTTGTCTTCATTCATGATCATATGAACGAACACATATCCCGGAAAGAGCTTCTTGTTGACAAGCTTCGCCTGTGCAGCCTTCTTCGGCTTCGGCGGAATGCGCTCTCCTTCTTCGGTATACTGCACTTGATCAGAGCCTTCATCCTCGGCTTTCTTAATCTCGAGCACCTCCTGCGTCGGTACCCGTACCTCGAGGATCTGGTCCTCCAGATGTCTGTTCTTGATCGTCTTGTCCAGATTTGCCTTCACCTTGTTCTCATACCCTGAGTAGGTGTGGCAGACATACCAATTTGCCTGTGCCATGAAAAATCTTTCTCCCTGTGTTTAACTGCTGTGTCTGACTGATTAAAACAGTCCAAGCAGTACATCGATGCCGTTCTGGATAAGGAAATCCAGGATCGCGATGATGACTCCGAGGACGACCGAAACAACGGAAACCGTGACGGTCTTCTTTACCAGATCCTCTCTGGTCGGCCAGATGATCTTATGCCATTCGGCCTTGACACCATTCCACCAGGTCCTGGTCTTGGAAACCTCCTGCTTACCTGCCATGATATCTCCCTCTTGTCATCCGTTATTTTGTTTCTTTATGCATCGTATGCTTTTTGCAGAACGGGCAATACTTTCTGACTTCCATCCTCTCGGGATGATTCTTCTTTTCCTTCGTCAGGTTGTAATTCCTGCGTTTGCATTCCGTGCACGCCAACGTGATTCGTGTACGCAAAACTTCCACCTCGCCTTTCTATCAATGTCGCAGAAGGCAGCCGCTTATCTCTGCCTTACGGTCCTCTCCGGGCACACTCCTAGAGGGACCCGTTTTTCCATACGCCCGCCAATTATAGCACCGGGCTGACGGGTGAGTCAAGACAGATTTCAGCGTAAACCGGAATGTCTTCCGGTCTGTTACAAGTCACACCCCTACCAGCACCAGCGGCATAACAGGGCTCTCGTCAATGATATTCGATCCCCATCAGGGTCAGTCCCTCCGGTCTTGCGGTATCTCCCGCTCTGGAGCGGTCTTTCGCCTCCAGGATCTCTTTCATTTCTTCTGCCGGGATCAGGCCTCCGCCGATCTGAAACAGGGTTCCGACGATGATTCTCACCATGTTGTAAAGGAATCCGTTCCCTGAGATCATGACCGTGATCATATCTCCCTCCCGGGTGACGTCACAGCGGTAGATGGTGCGCACATGATTTGGCCGGTCGGGCTTCGCAGTACAGAAAGAGCCGAAGTCATGTTCCCCGACCAGATACTGTGCCGCCTGGTTCATTTTCTTCTCATCAAGCGCGTAATAATAATAGGTAGAATACCTGGAGACAAGCGGATTCGGAATCCGACGGTTCCAGATCTGATAGCGGTAGGTTTTTGTCGTGTCGCAGAACCTGGGATGAAAGTCATCGCTCACATGCACAGATTCCTGTACCCGGATATCCGGAGGAAGATACGTATTGACCGCAAGGGCAATCTTCTCAATGGGCATGCGCGCAGTCGTATCAAACACAGCCACATTTCCCATCGCGTGCACGCCTGCATCCGTCCGGCTGGCTCCCAGCACATGAATCTCCTCCCGCAGCAGTGCAGAAAGGTTTTTGTTGAGCTGCGCCTCAATCGTGTCCCCCTCCGGCTGAATCTGCCAGCCGTGGTAATTCGTCCCGTCATACGCAACAATCAACTTGACTCTTCTCTTCATTCGTCTTACCTGTTTCCATCCTTCTGCTGCGTTCTTGAAAAGACCTGCATATGGAAAAGCCATGCAGCCTGCAAGCTGTCAATCTGCAGTCCTTCTCCTCAGGGAAGAAACGGCAGTTTGATCTTCCCATATTTCCACATCAGGAACATCACAATGGCATAGCCTGCTATGATCAGATAGGCGACGCGATCCCTCTTCTTGTAGATCAGAGGCTTCATCTTCGTGCGTCCTTCCCCGCCATGATACCCTCTGGCCTCCATCGCCAGGGCAAGGTCATTTGCCCGGCGGAACGCGGATACAAACAGCGGTATCAGAAGAGGAATCAGTGATTTTGCCTTGCGGATCGGACCTCCGCTCTCAAAATCCGCGCCTCTCGAGATCTGCGCGCTCATGATCCGGTTCGTCTCTTCCATCAGGATCGGGATAAACCGAAGTGCGATGCTCATCATCATTGCAATCTCATGAACCGGTACGTGAATACGGTTCATCCAGTGCAGACCGGTCTCCAGGCCGTCCGTCAGCTGGTTCGGCGTTGTTGTCAGCGTCATGATGCTGGAGCCGATAATCAGATAGCTCAGGCGAAATGCCATATGGATCGCCATCTCCACGCCCTCACGGGTGATCTGAAGCTTCCAGACCTTTACAATCGGATCTCCCGGAGTCAGGAACATGTTAAAGAGTGCTGTGATGAGCATAAGCAGAAAGATCGTTCTCAGTCCGCGCAGCATGAATCCGGGCGGAACCTCCGAGATCACGATCATCACAATCAGCGCAGCCGTCGCAGCCAGATAGGAGGAGACAGAACTGAACGCAAACAGGCTGACGATGAACACCAGCGTTCCCGTCAGCTTTACACGAGGATCCAATCTGTGCAGAATGGATGTCCCCGGATAATACTGTCCTAATGTGATCTCTCTCAGCATTTACTCCACCTGCGCTGCAGCATGCCCGGCGGCAGCCTGCCTTTTTCTGACCTGGGCTTCAATCTCATCCGCAGCCTGGTCAATCGTTGTAACCGATGGATCGACGTCCCAGCCGCTCTCATGAAGAGCCGTCATGACATAAGAAACCTGCGGGGCCGCAAGAGAGATCTTTTCGAGCTCTTTGATCCGGCTGAAGATTTTTGAAGGCTTCTCATCCCACAGGATCTTTCCTTCCTCCATGACGATGATCCTGTCTGTATAGTCCGCAACATCCTCCATGCTGTGTGAAACAAGAAGGATCGTAATGCCTCTCTCCTCCTGCAGTTTTTTCAAAAGCTGCAGAATCTCTGTGCGCCCTCCCGGATCCATACCTGCGGTCGGTTCATCCAGAACCAGTATCTCCGGATTCATTGCGAGAATCCCCGCAATAGCGGCACGGCGTTTCTGGCCTCCGGAAAGCTCAAACGGACTCCTTGTCTCATAGCTCTCATCCAGTCCGACAGAACGCATCGCTTCCCGCGCACGCTGGATTGCTTCCTCCGGATTCAATCCCTGGTTCTTCGGCCCAAAGGAAATGTCTTTCAAAACATCTGACTCAAACAGCTGATATTCCGGATACTGAAACACCAGGCCGACCCGGAAGCGCAATTTCCTGAGCGGATAGCCCTCCGCAGAAATGTCCTCCCCGTCCGCATAGATCTTTCCCTCCGAAGGCAGAAGCAATCCGTTCAGATGCTGTACCAGCGTAGACTTTCCCGATCCGGTATGCCCGATCAACCCTATGAATTCACCGTTGCCGATGGTCATGCAGACATCATCAAGCGCTCTTCTTTCATAGGTGGTCCCGGGATTGTAGATATGCCCGACATGTTCCAGCCTAAGTTCCATTCTCTTCCTCACCCTGTCCTCATGAACGCCAGCCGCATTCTATCCGTAAGGTTTCCATTGCAAACTCGATTGCAGCTGATCAGGCGCACTGCCGCGGTAGATTGCATGCACGGTCACAGCTGATTGAGTGCGTCTACCAGCTCCTCAACGGAAAGGATCCCGTCCGGCAGGTTCAGGCCTCTTTGCTTCAGCTTCCAGGCCAGCAAGGTCGCCTGCGGTACATCCATCCGATAGCTTTGGAGTTCCTCCACCTTGGAGAAAATCTGCCGGGGACTTCCGCTCATCACAATCTTTCCGTGATCCATCACAAACACCTGATCAGCAGAAGTTACTTCCTCCATGTAATGTGTGATCAGTATGATTGTGATTTTTTCCTTTTCGTTCAATTCCCGGATTGTCTGCAGCACTTCTTTCCGTCCGCCGGGATCCAGCATCGCGGTCGGCTCATCCAATACGATGCACCTGGGGCGCATGGCAATCACTCCTGCGATCGCCACTCTTTGTTTCTGGCCTCCGCTCAGGCGGGCCGGCGAATCCCCCCGGCGCTTCCACATGCCCACTGCTTTCAGTGATTTTTCTACCCGCTCCCAGATCATTTTTGTGGGCAGTCCCATATTTTCCGGGCCAAACCCCACGTCCTCTTCCACAACGGATCCGATGATCTGATTGTCCGGATTCTGAAATACCATGCCTGCACTCTGTCGGATCTTTAGCAGGTACTGCGCATCCCGGGTATCATACCCATTTACATACAGAGTCCCCTCATCCGGGGTCAGCAGTGCATTCAGATGCCTTGCCAGGGTAGACTTACCGGAGCCGTTGTGCCCCAGAATCGCTATGAACTGACCTTTCTCCACATGAAGATCCACGCCGTCCAGCGCGGTCTGCTCTGCTGCTGGCTTCCCCTCATCATCATAGATGGTGTAGTGGTAGGACAGCCCGCTTCCTTCGATGATCTTATCCCTGTCCATATTTCCTCACATGTGTTTCATGAATTCCGAAACGCTTTCCCCCATCACTTCATGGAAAACCTTGCAGAAATATTTCCTGTCCGTAAAACCCGTCTCATAAGCCACATCCTTTGGGTTTGACTCGCCCTTGCGCAGCAGTTCCGCCCCCTTCCGGATTCTGTATTCGCGGATGAACCGGGCAAATGTGATTCCGATATCCCTCGCAAACAGATAGCTGAGATACTCCGGACTCACCTCCAGCTGCTGCGCGATGTACTGCTGGTTCAGGTTTCCTTTATATCCGCTCTCGATCATCTGCAGTGTCTTGCGCACCAGCTTATGCGCCTGCGGGTATTGCTGCTCCAGGCTGCTGCTCTCCTGCTCATTGCGGGAACCATATTTCAGGATATGCTCTACATTGTCAAGCGTCTTCTGAAGCTCTGAGCGCATCGGAGGCTTCAGGATATAATCATCGCATCCCAGCCGCATGGCCTCCTTGGCATACTCGAATTCCGCGTAGGCGCTGGTCAGCACAAACCTCGTCTCGAGCCTTTGCTCCCTTGCCGCCCGGATCAGCTCCAGCCCGGACATGTAGGGCATCTTGATATCCGTGAACACCACGTCCGGCTTCCGGTCCTGGATCATCTCCAGCGCCGCTCTCCCATTTGCCGCGCTCCCTACGATCTGGTACTGCTCCCCCATGGAGGAGATCAGGTCACACAGCCCTTCGCGTGCACGCTGTTCGTCTTCCGCCACCAGTATTCTCACCAGATTCCACCTCACTCTTCTTCTGCTTCCAGAATCTCCGGGATCGGAAGAAGGATGGTAAAGCAGGTTCCTTCTCCTTCCACACTCCTGAAGGTGATTGACAGTCCGCTTCCGTAATAGATCCTGAGCCTGGCCGCGACGTTCTCGATCCCGATCCCGGTGCCCTCCATATGCATGGACGCGTCCTGGGAAAGTGCGGCTTCCACCTTCTCCTGCTGCTCCTTCGTCATTCCGCAGCCATTGTCTTCCACCATGATCTTCATGCGGTCACCTTCCATCTGGCCGGTGACACTGATGAAGCAGCCGCTCTGTTTCTCCGCAAACCCATGACTGATGGAATTCTCCACAAACGGCTGCAGGAACAGCTTGCAGCAGGGCCATTCCAGATACTCCTCCGGGAAATCCACCCGGTAGTTGAAGACGTCCATTAGTCTGAACTTCTGAAGCGCCAGGTACTGGCTGACCCATCTGACCTCATCTCCCAGCGTCACTTCCTCAAATGACCTGGAGTACGCATACCGCATGATGTTGGACAGCATGCGGAGCATCTCGGAAACCTCTTCATTGCCCTGCCCCACGGCACTCATATTGATCGCGTTGAGGGTATTGCACAGGAAATGCGCATTGATCTGGGACTGCAGCGCGTGCATCTGCGCGTCCGCCGTCTGCCTGACGGACAGAAGCTTTTCTTCGTTATGCCTGCGGTTCAGCTCTCTCCACTCTTCCAGGGCATCTGCCATATCGTTATAATTGCGGGCAAGCGTCCAGATCTCGTCATTTCCCTTTATCTCAATCCGCGTCTTCCACACACCCTGTTTCACCAGCTTCATCGCCTTGCCGATGCTGCGGATCGGACGAAGCTCACGGTTTGTGAGAATCAGCTGCAGGGCGCAGATCAGCAGAATCGCAAGCATGAAGATCAGGATGCCCCTCATGTACTGCACATTGACACTTGCCTTCATGGCGTCCAGGTCCAGCATAAGATGCAGCGTCCAGTCCGATTCTTCGATCTTCCTGCTGAGCAGCTGCGTGCGCGCAGGGTTGATCCGGGACAGATCCTGGTTCAGGAAGCTCTCGTCCTGTGCGTATAGAACCTTCTGGCTGCTGTCAGTGATGCACGCACTTAAGTAATCATGGTTCATCTCGGAGATCCGATTGAAGAAGTCGTCCACGCTGGTCAGGAAAAATGTGAACACGAGGATGCACTCCAGATCCTTCGCTTTTCTCTGATTACCAGGCAGCGCGTACGCGATGTGCAGCAGATTCCTTTTGGTACTGATTCTCGCATTGTTCGACGACAAGGTAAATGAATTCGGTTCCGTCGAGAGGGAAGCCCTGGGCACCGTATTTTTCTCCAGCTGATCCTGAAGCCTCACGCACAGACCGGCCAGCTGTTCCCGGTTGGAGTCATTCCACAGATTATTCTCCGAATACAGATTGTAGATCGCCCGGTTTTTCTGGATCAGGATCTCCACATCCGGCGTCACAAGCGCAATATTGATCAGCTCGTACAGGTTCTGCCTGACAAGTTTCTCGATCGAATCCGTCAGGGTCAGCTTCGCGCTGATATCCCCGGTATCTGCCATATACTGCTGCGCGGAGCTGATCAGGTCAGGGTCCAGGGAGGCCGTCGCGCCGGTCTGCATATCGCTTTGCAGTTCCCTTGCGATCGTATCCTCCTCCACATCCAGCACCATTCTGTCAGACTGGGAACTGGACGCAACCAGAAACTGCAGATACTGGTTCTGCAGGTACTGCTGAAAGGCAACAGCGACCAGGAACATGACAATCACGGTGATGGCTGCCAGCCTCACCGAATAATTGGTCCTCCAGTAATTCCATACTCTGTGCCAGACGGCACCAAAGCCTCTGTGTCTGCGTTCCTTCACTGTTTAACCCAACTTAACACTGCTCAATCTTTATCTGCAGCTGCTCCTGCCCCGGTACGCGGAATGAAAGTCCCGGCAGGGAACCTTCCACGCTGACAAAGATCCGGTTCCTGTCCTTTCGCGCATGCACCAGCGCTGCCCTCTGACCGTCCTGGTTCACGATCTCCACCTGCGCCCGACCCTCTTCTGCCGGCTGATACCAGCGGATCTCAAGATCCTGTTCGTACGCATAATCCGGGCGTGTCCTGCATGAACCCACCGGAAGAAGCGTGTTCTCCCTGACATAGAGCGGAAGATGCAGATAATCATATCTGCCATTATACCACTTCCCGCCCTGTTTCGTTTCCCCTGTAAAGAAATCCGTCCAGATTCCCTGCGGCAAATAGTAATCCACCGTTCCGTCCTCACTGAAAACAGGCGCAGTCAGAAGGCTTCCGCCAAGCATGTACTGCATGTCCAGCCAGCGGACAGCAGGGTCATCCATGAATTCCAGGATCATCGGCCGCATCAACGGAATCCCTGTGTTGTGCGCGTTCACAGCAAGCTGATAAAGATAGGGCATCAGGGCACACTTGAGGCCGGTGAAATACTTTACCACCTCACAGGATTCTTCATCAAATGCCCATGGGACACGGTAGGATCCGGCACCGTGGAGACGACTGTGGGAAGACAGCAGGCCGAATGCTGCCCAGCGCTTGTAAAGGTCTGGTGTCGCCGTGCTCTCAAAACCTGAGATGTCATGGCTCCAGAAAGCAAAACCGCTCATCGCCAGAGACAGACCTCCGCGCAGCGTTTCTGCCATGGACGGATAGGTCGCCATGCAGTCACCGCCCCAGTGGACCGGGAACTGCTGCGAGCCGACCGTCGCGCTTCGTGCGAACAACACGGCATTGCCCTTTCCCTTCTCCTCCTCCAGCACTTCAAAGACGCACCGATTGTAGCTCAGGGTGTAATAGTTGTGCATCGCCACGGGATCCGCCCCGTTGTGGTACCTTACATTCACCGGGATCCGCTCGCCGAAATCCGTCTTGAAGCAGTCAATTCCCATCCTGCAAAGCGCACGAAGCTTCTTCTGGAACCAGCGGTACGCATCCGGGTTCGTAAAGTCCACGATCCCCATGCCGTACTCCCAGTTGTCGGTCTGCCAGACCCCCTTCCCATCCGCGCGCATCAGCAGATAGCCGTTCTCCATCGCTTCGTGGAACAAAGCTGTATTCTGGGCAATGTACGGATTCATCCAGACACAGACCTTGACGCCCTTCTCATGGTTGCGCCGTATCATTCCTTCCGGATCCGGGAACAGTCTCTGGTCCCAGTCAAAATCACACAGGCGGAATTCTCTCATCCAGTAACAGTCATAATGGAATACAGACAGCGGAATCTCTCTGTCTTTCATCCCCTGGATAAATGAGCTGGTCGTTTTCTCGTCATAGCTTGTCGTGAAGGAAGTAGACAGCCACAGGCCGAAGCTCCATGCAGGCGGAAGCGCCGGACGTCCTGTCAGTTCGGTATACCGGGACAGCACCTTCTTCAGGGACGGCCCGTAGAAAAACAGATACTCCATGGCCTCGTCCTGCACGCTGAAGCCGGTATACCCGACCTTCTCGCTGGCAGCCTCGAATTCAACGTTCCCGCTGTGATTGACCAGAACACCGTACCCGCGGCTCGTCATGTAGAAGGGAATGCACTTATAGGCGATGCTGCTTGCCGTCCCTCCGTCTTCGTTCCAGGTCTGCACACTCTGTCCGTTCTTGACGAAGCTGGTGAACCGCTCGCCGAAGCCATAGATGCACTCTCCTGCTTCCAGAGAAAGCTCGTTGACAATGTAAGGCTTCATCCGCGTCTCGTCCAGGTAATGATCGCCCGGGAGCATCGTCGACGGCTGACGGTCCCATTCCATGTAGCCCAGGTTGCGAAAACCGCACCTGGTGATGACCGCTCCGTCTTTCTCAAAGGAGTAGCCGAATTCTTTCTTGTCGACCCGCACGCACAGGCTGCCGGTCTCCATGGCAATGGCATCTGCGCTTTCGACTATCTTCACCTTCTGCGGATTCTCATGGAGGGAAAACGCCGGCTTATGGGTATTGTATCCCTCAAAGTGAACGATTTTTACGCTGACCGTGTCCGGCGCAACCGCGCGGAATGTAACCGTCAGGCAAGGCACATTGACGGTATCTCCCTTCGTTGGCACCTTCCTGAGCGGTACCAGAAGACGCATGCCATCCTCAAGATGCTCCGTCTCCCATACCTGCGCCGCATAATGCTCCTGCATCCGCTGGCTCCTGAGCCAGTATCCTTCCGTAAACCGCATCCTGTTCCTCCTCCCAAAACTCAGTTTTGCAGGCTGACTTATTGTTTCCGGATGCGAATTCTGTAACCCGTCTGTGCTGCTTCGCATCACATCCGGGAACAGAATTCAGCTCCTCCCTGTTCAGCCTAAGGAGTCCGTCGCTGACAGACGGACTCCTGACGCTTGCACCCTGTTTGATCAGATGCTTTTTCTTTCTCTTTCTGATGCATTTCTTTCTAATGCTTTTTCTGCTCCCGCCGGCTGTCTTTTCCTCAGCGGACCGGCAGCCACACCTTCATCTCATTTTCCCCGCGGTTCGCCCACGTGAAGTAGGGGATAAATGTGATCTTTGTCTCCTGCAGTACGGCAGGTCTGTACCTGTGATAGAGGCCGCCCTCTCCGGAAGAAGACTGCCGCCAGCCATGCGCGCTCAGCCGCACGATCCTGTTTCCTTCGATCTGGTCCGGCGCCTCTTCAAAGGCAGTCTGCGCGTCAAGGATCAGGTGATCCAGAAGCGCTCCGTTGTCCGCCTCCTCCACGCAGTATACCAGAGGACCTCTGGCTACGCAGACCTTGCCGATGTCTTCCCTCACGTTCGGGTCCGCCTGGAGCAGAACCGGCTCCATGGGGAAGTTCATCTCCAGCGTCATCTGTCCCCAGTCGCCTGTCATGTACAGATATCCTTTGTCCGTGCGCGTCGTGAACCCATCCGGCAGCACCGGAAGCTGCGGGTTCTCACACCACGACGGAATCCTGATGGCGATGGTATCCGGGATCTTTTCCTGTCCCTGGCAGCTGACAGTGATCTTCACATGACCGTCCCACGGAAAGTCTGACGCGACCCTGATTTCCAGCGTTCCAGCCTTCGCCTTCCTGACCAGTTCCATGTCGAAATACTGGTGCAGGTAGATCGTATCCGGATTCTGCGAGGCAGCGTACCTCCCGATGCCTGTCACGAGTCTTGCCAGGTTCGGCGGACAGCACGCGCAGCGCATCCATTTTCTCCTGAGGGCGAAGACATGCTCCTTGCGCGCGTCCACCCTGTCTGCCTTCGGCCACACATCCAGAGGATTCACGTAGAAGAAGCTCTTCCCGTCCAGCGCGATCCCCGAAAGGATTCCATTGTACAGCTCCTTCTCCAGAATATCCGCGTACTCTGCGTCCGGATCCAGCTCCAGCATACGCCGTGCGAAGAAGGCCATGCCGACAGACGCGCAGGTCTCCGCGTAAGCCGTGTCATTCGGCAGGTCATAGGCAAAGGAAAATGCTTCCCCGACATGTGTCCCTCCGATGCCGCCGGTCACGTACATGTTGCGCTGCGTGATGTCCTTCCAGAGGCGCTCGCAGGCCTCTTTCAGCGAGTCATCCTCATCCAGCCGCGCGTAGTCTGCCATACCGGAATACAGATAGACCGCGCGCACCGCGTGTCCTTCTGCCTCGGTCTGCTCCCGAACCGGCCGGTCTGCCTGCTGGTAGCTGAAGGGGACCCTCTGCCCGGTTTTCTCATCCACCCGGTCAAAACTGCTGCTCTGGGGAAATGCCAGATCCTGCGCCTGTTCCCTGGCAAAGTAGTTTGGCTCCTGGCCTCTGAAGTTGATGAAAAACCGTCCCAGATCCAGATATTTCTCACTGCCGGTCGCTTCATAGAGTCCGGCCAGAGCCATCTCCGCAATCTCATGTCCCGGAACCCCCGGAATCTTGTCCGGGCCTTCGCCGATGTGCTGCGCGATGCAGTCCGCAAAGCGGCAGGCTGCTTTCAGCAGTCTGTCCTTGCCCGTCGCCTGGTAATACGCAACGGCTGCCTCCGTGAGGTGGCCGAAGCAGTACAGCTCATGAAAAGAGCGCAGGTTGGTAAAACGCTTTGACAGATCGGTCAGGGTATAATGGGTGTCCAGATACCCGTCATCCTCCTGCGCGCTGCAGATCAGGTCAATCACACGGTCGGCCGTTTCCTCCAGTTCTTCGTCCGGGTGCTGCGCAAGGCTGTAGGCAGCCGCTTCGATCCATTTATAGGCATCCGTATCCTGGAAGGCCGGCCCGTAGAAGCGCTGCTCAGGATGTGCCGGATCTTCCGGCCAGTCTTCAAAGACATCGGCAGGGTATACCTTCCGCTGCTTTCCTGCTTTCCGGTCCCGGATCACCTGCGCGGCCGCTTCGAAGTTATGGATGCAGCAGCTTGGCTCCGCGCCCGGAATCTCGTCATGGATTGCCTTCCACTGATAGGGAAGCACCTGTGTCCTGACCAGCTCTGTCTTCTGCTCCCAGAATCCGCCGCTGATCCGTACGTCCTTCAGATCGACCGATCTGGATCTGTTCTCAGTGTCCATAGTTTATCACCTCATATCACTTCATCTCATCCTGCTCCGGTTCCTCTTCTTCCTCCTGATCCGGAGGGCCAAACTGCACAATGCGTTTCCGGACAGTCGGAACCGTAATGGCGCTGTAAAGGCCGGGAACAAAAAGAATGGTAAGCGGAAACCGGTAGACGGCATAGTATCCCGCCGCGACCATCGCGAGCAGGAACAAAGAAACCGGAAAAGAACGGAACACGCAGTATAAGGAACCGCGCAGATACCAGCCGAACGGCATGTCATACCTGGCCACCATCGGGAACAGGTAACAGGCATTCATGATCAGAACCGCTGTCAGGACCAGATACAGGGCACAGAAAACCCATTGCATGTGTCCCGTCATCTTTGCCCTGCAGATTCCGAAGTTCAGCAGAAAGACAAAACCAAGCACCAGGGACAGCAGCCAGTGCGCGGTCCCCATCTTCAGGTTTTTCCTGTAGGAGCGCCAGAAGGCTTCCGTCGCCGTATCCCTGTCCTCCAGGACAGAGCGGTCTGTGGCATAATAGAGCGCCGCGGCGCTGGTGCCGATCGTGACGACCGGAAGGCTCCCGATCACCCAGTATACAGTGAGCAGCACAACATCAAATGCTTTGCTGCCCCAGGTATACACCGGGCCCTGAAAATCAAAGGCCCGGCTCAGTTTTGCGTTTTTTCTGTCTGCCATAATCGTAAGCGCTCTGCTTAAAGCTGAAACGCGTCTCTCATAAACAGCGGGATCTGCTCCAGCGGAGCTTCCACGCTGACCGTCTGTCCGCCTTCCAGCTTATCACCGGTCCAGTAGTTCGTCCAGACAGCTCCCGCGGGAAGGTAGACGCTTCTCGTGGTCTGCCCTGCGTACATGACGGGGGCGACCAGAACGTCGGGACCGAACATGTAGGCATCTTCCGTCTCCCACGCTTTCTCGTCTTCGGGGAAATCATAGAACAGCGGCCGCATGACAGGCGTGCCCTTCTCATGTGCCTGCCGCATGATCGTCTCGATATAAGGCTTCATCTTCTCCCTCAGGAACAGGTAATCCTTCAGGATTTCATAGACCTCGTCCGTGTAGCTCCACACCTCATTCGGCGCGCCGGACAGACAGGTCGCGCCGCCTGTGGTTCCGACCTGCGGCTGAATCGGCCAGCGATAGCCGTGAAGCCGCATGACCGGGCAGAAGGTTCCGTATTCAAACCATCTGACCAGCAGTTCATGGAATGCCGGATCCCTGACATCCGCGCCGAAGAATCCGCCGATGTCGGTGGTCCACCACGGGATACCGGCGATCCCCATGTTCAGGCCTGCCGCGAACTGATCCCGCAGGCTCTCGAAGGATGACATGATATCCCCGGACCAGACCAGCGCGCCATACTTCTGGGATCCTGCCCACGCGCACCGGAGCAGGTTGATGATATTCTCCTGCCCTTCCTTCTTCATGCCGTCGAAGAAGGTCTTTGCGTACATGACCGGATAGATGTTTCCTACCTGGACATCCGGTCCCAGGAAGTAACGGTAATTGTCGAAGTCGTAATAAGTATATTCCGGCTCTGCCTCATCCAGCCAGAACATCTTCACACCCTTGCTGTAATAATTCTTCTTTGCCTTCTCCCAGACATACTCCCTCGCCTCAGGATTCGTCGAATCATAGTGGAGCGTGTTGCCCTGGAAGTCCATTGAGATCGGATAGCCTCTGTCCGTGCGGATCAGCAGACCCCGCTCTTTCATTTCCGTAAAGTTTTCACTTCTATAGTCGACGGTCGGCCAGATGGAAACCATCAGCTCGATGCCCATTTCCTTCAGTTCCGCGATCATGGCGTCGGGATCAGGCCAGTACACAGGATCGAACTTCCACTCCCCCTGCAGCGGCCAGTGGAAAAAGTCCACAACGATGACAGAGATGGGAAGTCCTCTTCTCTTATATTCCCGTGCCACCTCCAGGAGCTCCTCCTGCGTCTGATAGCGCAGCTTGCACTGCCAGAAGCCCATCGCGTAATCCGGCATCATCGGAACGGTGCCCGCGACAGACGCGTACGCTTCCTCGATCATGGCCGGCGTGTCTCCCGCGGTGATCCAGTAATCCATCTTCTTTGTGGATGCCGCCTCCCAGGTGGTGATATTCTTTCCGAAGTTCACACGGCCGACCGCCGGGTTATTCCACAAAAAACCATATCCCAGAGAAGAGATCATGAACGGTACGCTGGCCTGTGAGTTCCGGTGCGCCAGCTCCAGGTCCATTCCCTTCAGATCCAGGTATGGCTGCTGGTACTGTCCCATGCCGTAGATCTTCTCGGAAGGATTCGAGACAAAGCGGACCTTCAGCGCATATTCGTCACCGCCGATGAGTGGCTTGAATTCCCTGGCGTCGATCATCAGGGAACTGGTCGTGCTGCCGTGCATGTCATTCTTGTTCCTGAGATACTCCTCCAGAAGAAGTTCTCCCTTCTCATTGCGGTATTCGATCTTTCCCACGTTGTTGATGACTGCAGTGATCCGTCCGTTGGTAATGGACGCCTGCATCTCCTCGATCCGGATCTGGGCCTGAACCGGCTTCACTTCTTCCGTCAGCGCCCATCTTTCCTCCGGCATGGCAGCGCACTTTGTCGAAGTGACGCGAAAGCTGTTCTCCCCCCACGGGGTGATGAACAGACGCTCGGCTCCCAGACGGTAGCACAGTGCATTGTCTGCCTCACAGAAGCTGCCAAACAGGCGTCTCTTTTCATTCGCCACTTCCGGGGCACTTGTCCCCATCGTATTCACGATCGTCCTTTCTTCCATCTTTCTTTTTCTCCTTTACTCCTTCACCGCACCGGCCGTCATACCGCCGACAATGTATTTCTGCAGGAAGATAAACATAATGATAACCGGCAGCACCAGGATGGCGCCGTATGCCATGATACAGTTCCATTTTGTCCCGTATTTGCTCTGGAACTTGTGAATGTTCGCAGTCAGCGGGCGCATCTCCGGTTTGACGTTGAATGTCATGGTGTACATCAGGTCATTCCAGCCATTCAGGAACGAGATTGTAATAATCGTGATGATACCGGTCTTGACCGCGGGGATCATCACCAGGAAAAATGACTTGAGGGAGCTGCAGCCGTCGATCCGGGCGGCTTCATCCAGCGCGACCGGCACACTCTTGAAGTATGGCCGCAGCGTAACCACCGCAAATGGCACCGAGCCGGCCGCGATCGCGATGGGCGGCGCGAAGAAAGTACCCAGCAGGTGCATTTTATTAAAGGTCAGATACATCGGCGTCAGCATCAAAGAGGCCGGAAGCATCTGCGCGACCAGGAAGATCAGCAGAAATGCCTGATAGCCTTTGAGCTTATACCGCCCCATCCCGTAGGCTGCCGGAATGCCGAACAGAACCGTCAGTACCATGGTCAGAAAACCATTGATAAAGCTGTTGCGCAGAGATTCCAGGAAGTTCTTGTCTCCCAGATTCGCCATCCAGGGATCAATCGTGAACTGGTGCGGGAAGAAGGTCAGAACCTTGCCGAAGGTTTCCATATCAGACTTGAAGGAAATCTGCAGCATCCAGTAGATCGGAAACAGGAAGAGAACGCCAATCAGGATTGCAGCCAGTGACAGGAGCAAATTCCTTCTTCCTTCCTTCGTGTGAAAGAGATATTGCTTTTTCAGATCGTTCTTCATTCGTCCTTCTCTCCTTTCACAATCAGAATCAGGTACAGGATGCCGATGACCATCAGGCACAGGAACAGGACAATCGCAACCGCGGAGCCCTTCGAGAACTGATACTGGGTGAAGGACAGCATATAGGAATAGGTGCCCAGCACATCCGTGGAGTTCAGGGGACCGCCGGCTGTCATGATAAACATCAGGTCGAACGCGCGGAAGGTATAGATGAATCCGAGCATCAGCACAGCAAGAATCGCATCCTTCATCAACGGAAATGTGATCCGGAAGAACTGCTGTATCTTCGATGCCCCGTCAATGGCAGAAGCTTCATACACATCGTCAGGCACATTGGAGAGTCCCGAGATCAGAAGAAGCATGTTGAAAGGAATGCCGACCCAGCAGTTCATGATGACTACGGCGACCATGGCGGTGGCTGTGGACGTCAGCCACGGAAGCGCACCCACGCCGAACCAGGAAAGAATCTCGTTGATCAGTCCATCCTGAAGAAACAGGTTCTGTCCAAGCAGACCGGTGACTGCCATCGGCATCATGTAGGGGATCAGCATCAGGCCGCGGATCGGGCCTGCAAGTGTGAATCTCTTGTAGAAGAACAGAGCGAGCAGGTATCCGATCGTGAACTGGAAGACCAGGCTCCCGAACGTGAAGATGAAGGTGTTCTTCAGGATCAGGAGAAAGGTCGGATTGCTGAACAGTTCCTTGTAGTTCTGCAGTCCGATAAATACGGAGGTCCCTTTCGCCAGGTTCTGGACGTTGGTATCCTTGAAGCTCAGGATAAAGTTATAGACGATCGGATATCCGACCACCAGGATCATATAGATAATGCCCGGAAGAATAAATGCGTATCCCTCATTCTCCCTCCGGTTCTTCTTTCCCCTGGTCTTTTGTTTTGCGATTGCGGCCATGACAGTGTTCCCTTCCTTTCCTTCGGCCTGACGTGATCTGTGCCGTGATAAGGAATGCCGGCCTTTTTCAGACCGGCATTCAGATCCAGTTTCAGGCTGGAGAATTACTGCTCCGGAAGCGGATTTGCCTCAAGGATCGGGGCAATCACTTCGTTCGCTGCCGCAAGGGCATCTGCCGCTGCTTCGCCGTTCAGGAATACCTTCTGGGCTGCGGTGTAGATCTGCTCGGAGATCGTCGGCCACTCAGCGTGCGGGCCTCTTGCCAGCGCGTAGTTCATCTCGTCCAGGAACATCTGGAATCCATCTTCTTCATAGTCGTATGCAGGCTCCGCGTCGGATCTGATCGGCAGCTTGCCGGCCTGAACCGCCCACTTTGCTTCCTGCTCAGCGCTCATGAACCATTTCAGGAAATTGGTTGCTTCGTCAACGTTCTTGCAGCCTGTGCAGATACCGAAGTTCTCACCGCCGATGGTGGAGCTGCTTGTTCCCTCATCACCTGTCGGAAGCAGCGCTACCTTGTACTCAAATGCGCCGTTGACATCATCCGCGATGGTGGCAAGATGCCAGGTTCCGATCTCAGCAAGCGCTGCCTTGCCGGCGCAGAACTGGTTGTAATCGTCCGCCTGGGTCCAGTTGACGCACTCAGGGCTCATCTGGCCGTTCGCAACGAATCCGCCCAGGACATCAAGGCCGATTGCCGCATCTGCTGCTGTCAGATCAGACAGAGAAGTCTTTGTTCCGTTGTGGGTCGCAACAATCCACGGAAGCAGCTGGAAGGTTCCCTCTTCTGTGGAGACCGCGCTCATCGCGAAGCCGTATCTGCTCTGATCCGCGTCCGTTGTCTTTTCTACCGCTTCCTTGAACGCATCCAGATTCGTCGGGATCTCTTCAATTCCGGCTTCCTTCAGCGCATCCATGTTCACGGCCAGGCACAGGCAGTTGGAGTTCTGCGGCAGTCCGTAGATCTTTCCGTCCGCATCCTTGCAGGAGGACAGCGGGCCCGGATAGAAGTTTTCGATCTCGTCCCAGTCAGCGAACTTGTCCGACACGTCCTCGAACACGCCCAGGGAAATGTAAGAAGCCATATCCGGGGAATCAACCATGCCGATGTCCGGAAGCTCACCGGAAACCGCGCCGATCGTATACTGGTTCATCAGTTCCTGGCGGGATACATAAGTCGGATTGATGTAAACCGCATCCTGCAGCTGATTGTACTCATTGCAGAAGTCGATGATCGCCTGCGCGTCTGCCGACGCATCGAAATAGTGCCAAAGCGTCAGTTCTTCAGCGCCTTTGTCATTCGGAGCCAGCTCCGTCAGAGCTGCGTCGTCCGCAAGCACCGGCATGGCAAGGGTTGCAGCCATTGCCATTGACAGCAATACAGAAACCATTTTTCTTTTCATAGTACAGCCTCCTTCACTGTGTTTATTATGCACCTCGCATAATATATTCCATGTGACTGCACTATAGCATCGGGAACTTTTATAAACAACCTATCGATTTATGAGGTGGGGAAAGATTCTAAGCGATCTTTTTAAGATGCGGGGGAATATTTTAAGATAAAATGCAAAACGACGCCGTGCGGATTCCGGTGACTGATTATCACCCGAACCGGCGGCGCAGTCTGATACTTTCGCAGAAAAGATTATAAAGCCCTTACCGACTGTCCCTCCCTGAGCGCTGCCTGGAAGATATGCCTTTCCTTCAGATCCTTCTCCCGGATCAGGCGGAACAGCATCCGGCTTGTCTCGAGCGCCATCTCGTTGATCGGCTGCTCAATGGTTGTGATCGACGGGTGATAATATCCTGCAAGGTCCAGCCCGTCAAACCCGGCGACAGAGATATCTTCCGGCACGCTGAGGCCGCTGTCAAAGATTGCCTTGCACGCGCCGATCGCGATCGTATCGGAGATCGCGTACAGCGCCGTAAACGCTGTACCGGACGCAAGCAGTTCCTTCGTTCTGTCGTATCCGTTCTGCATCGTATAGATCGGACCCGCTCCCCGCATATGCACGACAAGCGCAGGGTCCTCTTCGATTCCATGATCCTTCAGCGCCCTCCGGTATCCGTCCAGCCGTAGTTTTCCGATGCTGGTGTCATGCGCGTAAGCCGTGAGAATCGCAATTCTTCTGTGCCCCTGTGAGCAGAGGTAATCTACAATCTTATAGCTCTCCGCCTCATTGTCAATCGCGACGATCCCCCACCCTGACAAAGACTCCGGGATCCGGCTGTCTACCGTACAGAACACATACGGAATCGTGAGCATGCGCAGAAGATCCGCATCCGGCTGGCTCGCTCCTCCCATGAAGATGATCCCTTTCAGCCGCCGCTCTCTTGCGATGCGGATGGCAGCCATGATCTCATTTTCCTCCTCTTCAACCTGCTGGAGGACAAATGCGTAATCCTTGCCCTTTACATGGCGCTGCGTGATCTCAATCATCTCGGCAAACAGCGGATTGCCGACACCCTTCGTGACCAGCGCGATCGTGTTGGTCTCCGTTCGTTTGAGATTCTGTGCACTGTTGTTCGGAACATAATTGTATTCACGGATCGTATCCAGGATCAGCTTTTTCGTCTCAGGATTGATATCCGGATGATTGTTGATCGCACGTGAAACCGTACTGACGCCGACCCCGCAGATCCTCGCAATGTCTCTGATTGTTACATTCCCCATCTTCCCGTCCTTCCTGCAGCTGCTTTGGCCTGGCTCAGCCCAAATTCTGTTTTGTCTACGACGGATTCACCCACACCTCTCCGTCAGTTCCGTAATCCTGCGGATCCATGCGGTCAGTTCCTCGCTGAACGCTCCTTCCGTCATCCTCCATGTCCAGTTTCCGCTCATGGTGGACGGACGGTTCATACGTGCCTCCTGACCGAGGACCAGATAATCCTGAACCGGAATGATACAGGTATCTGATACACTCTCCATCGCGAGCCGGATCAATGCCCGGTTTCGTTCCAGGGAGGTTGTCTGATTCGTAAAGCCCAGATAATCATCCGTACGCCTTCTGTCCTCAGGGGACAGTTCCCAGTACCAGGCGCTCAGAGTCTGGTTGTCATGCGTACCGGTGTAAACCACCGTGTTCGGCGTATAGCTGTGGGGCAGATATCCGCTCCCGGTATCTCTGGAGTCAAATGCGAATTCGATTACTTTCATTCCCGCGAAGCCGCTCTCCCGGACCAGCCTCTGGACAGAAGGCGTCAGAAACCCCAGATCCTCCACGATGATATAGCTTTGTGTGACAAGCGGATTCTCCTTCAATGCATGGAACAGACGCATTCCAGGTCCCTTCTCCCAGTGTCCGTTCGCGGCGGTGGGATCACCTGCGGGAATGGAATAATACTCGTCGAACCCTCTGAAATGGTCAATTCTCACCACATCATAGAGCTTCAGACAGTGGGCAATGCGGCTCTTCCACCAGGCAAAGCCTGTTGCTTCGTGGTAAGGCCAGTCATAAAGAGGATTCCCCCACATCTGTCCGTCTGCGGAAAATGCATCCGGCGGGCAGCCTGCCACGACATCCGGTCTGTGCTCCTCGTTGAACCGGAACAGTTCACCACACGCCCATGCGTCCGCGCTGTCCGCAGACACATAGATCGGGATATCTCCGATAATCCGGATTCCCTGTCCGTTCACATATGCCTTCAGCTCCATCCACTGTTTCATGAATTGATACTGAACAAAGCGATAGAACCGGATCTCTTCCCCTAGACTGCTTTGAAGCTCCCGGATCTTCTCTGGTCTTCTCAGCCGGATCCCGTCCGGCCAGTCATACCAGCTGATGCCGCCAAGGCTGTCCTTGACGGCCATGAACAGCGCGTAATCCTCCAGCCACGCTTCATTTTCCTGATAAAACTTCCTGTAAGCGGCTTCTTCTTCGAACCGGCTTCTCGCACAAGCCTTCCTGAGGAGGGGGAACCGTCCCTTGTACAGTCTGGAATAGTCTACCCGTGACGGATCTGCCTGCCCAAAGTCAACGGACTCGACTTCACCGCGCTCCAACAGTCCCTCCGCGATCAGTTCATCCAGATCGATATAATATGGATTCCCCGCAAACGCGGAGAACGCCTGGTAAGGAGAGTCTCCATAGCCAGTCGGTCCCAGCGGAAGAATCTGCCAGAAGCTCTGGCCGGCTTTCTTCAGAAAGTCGGCAAATCTGCGTGCGTCTTCGTTAAAAGCCCCGATCCCGTAAGGGGATGGCAGGCTCGAAACCGGAAGCAGGATTCCTGCTCTTCTCATGTCTGTCTCCTTATCCCTTGACCGCGCCGGCAAGAACGCCCTCGATAATATACTTCTGGGCAAAGATATACAAGATCACGATTGGGATAATCGCAAGAACCAGCACCGCCATCATAGCGCCCCAGTCAATGGTACCATGAGACTGTTTCAGGAACTGGACTGCAATCGGGATGGTCTTGTACTTGTTAATATCCAGTACCAGATACGGAAGCAGATAGTCATTCCACACCCACATTGCTTCCAGAATTGCAACGGTAACAACGGTTGGCTTCATGATCGGAAGCACCACCTTGAAGAAGGTCTGGACCGGTGTGCAGCCATCAATCATCGCTGCTTCTTCTATCTCGATCTAGATACTCTTAACGAAGCCTGTGAACATGAATACCGCAAGCCCCGCTCCGAATCCCAGATAGACAATAACGATTCCGACCGGATTGCCCAGATGCATCATATTCGCGAACTTGCTCAGTGTGAACATGACCATCTGAAATGGGACAATCATCGAGAACAGGCACAGCACATAGAACAGCTTTGTATAGAAGGTGTGCACCCGCACGACAAACCAGGCCGTCATGGAGCAAAACAGCAGGATCGCTGCCACGGAAAAAATGGTAATGAACAGCGAGCACCCGAATGCACTCCAGAAATTGGTGCGCTGTATACCGTTCGAATAGTTCTGTACTCCGAAAAATGCCTTCTCGATTCCGTTCTTCCATTTCTCAAATCCGTCTGAGATAAGCGAATACCGGCTGATGGAGAATGGGTTCTTAAAGATAAA